>Ga0155593_129_pt1 | contig 86728 bp, 81 predicted proteins | sample RifCSPhighO2_12_FD_107250 | JGI IMG/M metagenome (GOLD analysis project Ga0155593, IMG submission 107250) | Candidatus Magasanikbacteria bacterium RIFCSPHIGHO2_12_FULL_41_16
AAATCCTTTTACTCCATACGATAGTCGGTGTACTTGCATAGTCCTTGGGTTTCCAAGGAGTGCAGGATGTATGTTAACTTATGCAACTCAACATAGCCAGATGAGTTTTGTGAAAGAAATAATATGATATCACAAGCCTTACCCAAATTAATTGTTATTTTGGGTCCAACTGCCAGTGGCAAAACAAGTTGGGGTCTTGAGCTGGCCAAGAAATATGACGGCGAAATTATTTCCGCTGATTCTCGGCAAGTTTACCAAAAAATGAATATCGGGACGGCCAAAGTGCAAGGAGAATGGCGTTGGAATGGTTTGCGTCGAACGTATTTTGTGGAAGGAATTCCGCATCATTTGGTGGATTTTTTAAATCCGGGCAAATCGTTTTCCGCGGCGGAATTTCGGGATAAAGCTCTCAAATATTCCAAAATAGCGCATAAAAATGGCCGTTTGCCTATGGTTGTGGGTGGAACCGGTCTATATATTTCGGCATTAGTGGATAATTTTGTTATACCGCGCGTTGCGGCTCATGGTAAGTTGCGACAAAGTCTGGAAGAAAAAACCAATGAAGAATTATTGCAGGTTTTGGAAAAATTAGATCCGGACGCAGCGTTGGTGATTGATCGTCATAATAAGCGTCGACTCATCCGCGCTCTGGAAGTGTGCATCTTGTCCGGCCAGCCGTTTTCCGGACAAAAGAAGAAAGGTGTGCAATTATTTGATATACTGCAAATTGGAATTGCTACGCCACAAGTTGTTTTAAATGAACGCATTAACGCGCGCGTGGATCAGATGATCACTGTCGGCCTCGTGACTGAAATTGCCAATTTAATAAAACAAAGTTATGGTTGGAATTTGCCCAGTATGAATGGGATTGGATACAGACAATTTAAAAATTATTTTGAGGGTAAAGTTTCTATTGAAGAAACGATCGAATTGCTGAAACGCGATACACGGCACTACGCGCGTAGACAAATGACTTGGTTTCGACGCGATCCGCGCATCAAGTGGTGCACTTCAATTGATGAAACGGAAAAGTTAATTGATATTTTTTTGCAACAATCTCACTAAAACATATGTCACTCGATCCCAACAATTTAACGCCGAATAAAATTAATTTGACCGGACGGGTTTCACAACCATTACGCAGTGTTTTGGCGACCGGTAAACGCATGATGTCAAATGGAAAATTCATTAAAACAATGCGTGCCAAAATGGCTGAAACCGGAAAGATGACTGACAGAGTGGCAAAAAAAGTTGCCTTGCGCGCGGCGGTTGGAGTTAAAGATTTGGGCGTTACAGTCAAAAAAGAAAAAACTTTTTTTGGCAAAATGCAAGACGATGGTATGTTAAGTACGATGTACAAAACTTCAATTAAGAACGCAATTAACCGTTATAAATTTTTGGCCGGAGCTAGTGAAGTAGTTAAAAATGATACTAAAAATCCGGCCAATGATAATGTTGAACAAATTAAAACTGAAGAGGAAGAAAATAAAGATCAGCATCATAGGATGCAAAAAATCCGCGATGATATCGAAGAGGAAAAAAAGAAAAAACAGAAACGCGAAGTCAGTGCGACGCATAATTATGGCCAAGATGATACGGGGAATGCGGTCACTTCAATCAGTCATTTAAACGATCATTCCGATACATCTACTACTCAGACTCCTTTTCCTGGATCTTCGATTCAAACTACTGTTTCTGATCCTTTTAACAGTTCCATTGATGAACCAAAGAATAAATTGTCAGCGGGAGATTTGGTGCAAAATGCGCCTCCGACACAGCTTGATTAACTCCGCAATCCAGACAAATCGGTTAAGCACTGAACGAAAGTAATCGGAATATATTTTTGTTAGAAAATTTGAAAGCAAATTTGTCTAAAAAAACATATCCCTCCCTCCGGTTGAGGAACGGCATTGGCTGATATTTAAAAGTTGTTATTTTGTCTGGTCAAGATTTGATTTCAAGCGATTTTTCATACGCGTTCCATCCGGCCGTCCGATATTTTTCCGCTTGGACTTTTGGATTCTCCGCTTCATATATTCCTCGGCCAACGATAATGATATCGCTTTTATTTTCGTAAATAACTTTTTCCGGAGTAAGATATTGTTGACCAAGAGTATCAAAACCACTTTCTAATTTTACGCCGGGAGTAAAATTAATAAAAGTCGGATTGTTAAGTAATTTTTTGGTCGTTATAAATCCAATCACAAAATCTTGATTGGCTTCGGCCATTTTGAGTGTGGCGTTTTGGTAATCACCAGCTGCCAGCGCGCCTTCGGAACTCATTTCCGCGATTAACAATAAACCGTTATTTTTTGGTAAACCGATTTTTTTTAGTCCGGCGATAATTCCCGGACCGGGCACAGCGTGCGCGTTGGTGATGTGCGCCCAATCCGCAATATGATATATACCACCTCCATATTGATGCGCGACGGTGTTGCCAATGTCGGCAAATTTTCGGTCTTCAAAAATAAGAAAATTATGTTTTTTCGCGAGGCGTTGCAATTGAATTATTAAATCAGCATCAAAATCAACGATAATATCAATATGTGTTTTTAAAAGACAAATGTGCGAGCCAATTTCATCCGCAATTTTTATTAGTTCGGCTTTGGTGGTAACATCCGCGGCTACGCACAAATTGGTTTTTTTTAATTCAACGATTTCCAGTAATTTTTTGGCGATTGGATTTTGGCAAAGTCTGATGCGGGCGGAATAAGTGAGCATATTAAACCTGATTTCCCTTTATAAATTGCTGCACATTCTGGACCATGGCGTCATTCAATTTTCCTTCGGCTTCGAGCACGGTAAGCATTTCCGAAATCGTGAATACGGAATGCAGATTATATCCTTTTTTACTGATATGTTGCCGACCACCCTGTTCACGATCAATTAAAACAACAATGTCCGTAACTTTTAAACCTTCGTGTTCAAGTGGGGCAATGGTTTCAAATACACTGGAGCCGCTCGTGACCAAATCTTCTACCACAAGCACATTTTGGTCAGGTTGAAAATTACCCTCGATGGCTTTTTTGAGCCCGTATTCTTTGACTTCTTTGCGACGCATCACCATCGGGACATTATGCTCTACCGACATCACCGTTGCGATGGGGAGCGCAGTATACGGGACACCACAAATGAGATCAAAATGTTGATCGCTGATTTTTTTCCACATTAACGCGACGACGGATTGTAATAATTTTGGATAGGAAATAATTACGCGAATGTCCAAATAAATCGGCGACATGATGCCGCTTTTGAGTTTGAATTCACCGAATTTAATGGCATTGATGTTGTGTAATTCAATAATCAACTCTTCTTTTATCATATTTTAAGAAAATAATACGTAAATAACGCTTGATTTATTTACATTTAAATTAATAATAAATTTTCGCTCCGCTTTTATCGCGGTGATAATTACCAAATTCGGAAATACTGTTGGCAGTGGCGCGATTGACGACGGGTCCTTCCATACACATGCGCAAACCAAGCGGATCAACACAGCATTGTCCGCACACACCAAAACCGCATTTCATGAATCGTTCAATACTCACTTCGCAATCAACGTTGTTTTTATTGGCGCAATCAAGAACTTTTTTTTCCATTAATTCCGGGCCGCAGGTGGCTAAGATAATTTTTTTACCGTGAGATTTTTGGATAAGTCCGGAGAGGATGTCGGTTATAAAACCAGTGTGTCCGGCGCTTCCGTCGTTCGTGGCTACTTGTACGGTGGTATGAGGTAGTTTGGCCATGCGATCCTTGAATAAAAGTAAATCAGCACTTCGCGCGCCAACGCAGAAATCTACTGTGGAATTGGTAGTGGCCGCCAAGCGTTCGGTCAAAAGACCAAGTGGACCGGCACCATAACCTCCGGCCACCGTAATATAATGAGTGTCATTTTGAATTGAAAAGGCAGTGCCATATGGTCCGGAAATGCCGACTCTGTCACCAACTCGCAATTCAAATAATTTTTTAGATAATGAGCCAACCGCAAAAATCGTCAAACCGAATTCAGCACTGTCATCATACGCAATGGAAAACGGTTTTTGATCAATTCCCGGAATCCAGAGCATAACAAATTGGCCGGGCTGGCTATTTAGATTATAATTAAACCAAAAAGTTTTGACAAAAGGATTTTCGTCCGTGATTTTTTTAATTGAAAGCATTTGCGGAATGTGCATATTTTGTATTTTCTTAATTCTATTACATTATACCGTGAGCCACACCGCGGATTTCATCCAGTGAACCAATGTTTTCTTGTTTCATTATTTCTGTCATTTCCGCTACAATTTTTCCAAACACATCAGCGCCCCGATAATACACAGCCGAACCCACACCGACCAGCGTGGCACCGGCCATGATCATTTTTAGCGCGTCTTCACCGGTCATAACTCCACCCGTGCCAATAATGGGAATTTTGACGGCTTCATAAATATCATACACGCATTTGAGGGCAATGGGAAAAAGCGCGGGACCGGAAACCCCGCCCTGTTTGTTGTGGAGAATAGGGCGACGCGCACGCACGTCAATCGCCATACCACTGACCGTATTCACCGCAGTAATGGCATCGGCGCCAGCGGCTTCGGCCATCTTCGCGAGTTCGGCAATGTTCCAAGCATTGGGTGATAATTTAATTGAAATTGGTACTTTAACTTTAGCTTTGGTTTCGCGCGTGATACGTCCAATGGCTGATGCGGAATAGGCGAATGGTTCGCCAAATTCTCGGCCAACATTGGGACAAGACAAATCCAATTCCAAAATATCAATGGGGGCAACTGCAATTAGTTCGGCCAATTCAGCGAATTCATCAGCTGTACCCGCAAAAATACTGCCAATGAGCGGAGCAGGGCAAATTTTTTTAAATTGAATTAATTCCGCTATTCCGTTTTCAATTCCAGGATTGGACAATCCAACCGCGTTTAAAAAATAGGTGTCATTGCCCATCATGGTAGGGTTAGGGTGGCCGGTGCGCGGCGCTTTGGAAATTGATTTAACGGTCACGCCGCCCGCGCCATCACGAATAATCTTATGCATGCTGGCGGCTGTGACTCCCAGAATTCCGGAGGCTAAAACCAGGGGATTGGCAAATGGTATGTTTAAACAAGATGTTTTGAGCATAATCAAACTAAATGTTCCTGTTCCAACAACCATAATAAAATCGCTTTTTGCATGTGCATGCGATTTTCCGCTTGATCAAAAATGACTGAATTGGGATGATCAATCGCGTCGCGACTGATTTCATATCCCACATGACAGGGCATGCAGTGCATTATGCGCGCGTTTGGCGCCATCGAATTAATAAGTTCAGCGTTTAATTGGTATGGTTTGAACATGGCCAGACGACGTTCATATTCTTCCTTAAAATCGGGTTTTACCGCGCCACCATCAAAAAATTCCATGTTCATCCAAGTGTCAGTGTGGACAAAATCGGCGCCGGCCACAGCCTCGCGCGGGTCTGTGGTACGAGTAATTTTGCCCGTGGCTTCGGCCATGATATTTAATTCCGCATCAACACTATTGGCGTCAACTTCAGCCGCCGCAATTGCCACTTCAATACCCAATTTTGCGCAGGCCAGCATTAACGTGTTGGAAACATTATTTTCCATGCCGAGCCAGGCAATTTTTTTAATTTTGTCTACGCCACCCGCCACTTCGGTCATAGTCAAAAGATCAGATAAGGCTTGTGCCGGATGATATTTTTCACTGCACGCGTCAATGACCGGCACGCGATTAAAACTCGCGGCCAATTCTACGTCAGCAACTTTCATGGCACGGAACATTAAGGCTTGGCCAAAACGCATCACGGCTTGTATCTCATCGCCAAAATCAGCTAAAGAAAACTGCGTGTTTTTGGCATCTAAAAAAATACTATGTCCGCCCAATTCGGTCATGCCGGCTTCAAAAGACAATCGCGTTCGCGTAGATGATTTTTGAAATAGCATTACCAGTGTTTTATTGGGCAAATAATTGGTCAATTCTCCCGCGTTTCTTTTGGTTTTTAATTTTTGCGCCAAGGAAATTAAATTTAAAATATCGGCGCGTGATTGTTCTTTGAGAGAAATTAAATGGCGCATATTTTTTTAAATAATATAAAAGTGTATTGATTAAAATAAAAATGGAATCCCGACAAGTCGGGATAAACTCCTAAAGCTTTTTTGAGTCCGTCCCGGTCGGGCGGATCTCAGAAAAAGATACGCAGTGAATTTTTATTTTAATTACCCTAGCGAGTTTATTTGTGTTAATCTTTAATTTGAGCAAGAATCGGCCAACCGTTTAAAGTTTTGCCCGCAAACGGCGACCATTTACATTTGGTGAGCATATCTTCGTTGCGGATGATTTTTACTAATTCCAAATCAATGGTAACTGTATCATTATTTTCCGGTAAATTAAATATCCGTTGTATGTTGGTGCGGGTCAGACGTGTAATTTCATCAAGTGAAATTAGGCCGCGGTGATTAGCATCCAGAAGTAGCGCCAAATAAGTTTCAATTCCCGGAACGCCCGAAGGGGCTTGTGCGTAATCCAGGTTTTTTTCCTCCAATGTATGCGGGGCATGATCAGTCCCGATTGTATCTACAGTGCCGTCATGAATTCCTGACCACAGCGCAGCTTGGTCGGTCGCAGTGCGGAGCGGGGGATTCATTTTTCCCAGATTTCCCAGATGTTCCAAATCAGTTTCATTCAAAAATAAATGATGTGGAGTAACTTCGGCAAAAATGGCAATGCCCTTGGCTTTGGCCGCTTTAATCAATTCAATTTCTTCCGCTGTGCTGACATGCAAAACATAAACGCGTGTTTGATATTTTTCACTCCACTGGATGGCTTTTTGCAAAGCCGTAATCGCGGCCGTTCGTGGACGCAATCGACCATGATCACGCGCAGTTGGCGTGCCGACAAAATCGCTTTTGGCTTGTTGCAAAACCGCTTCATCTTCGCAATGAATTGCGAGCACTATTCCCAATCGTCCGCATTCGCGAAAAATTTCTTCCACAACAACATCATCTTCCACTTGCAAATTGCCCGTGCTCGCTCCCATAAATAATTTTACGCCGATAATCTCGTTTTGACAGCGCGCAATTTCCGCGAGATTGGTGGCTGTTGCGCCGAGATAAAAGTAGTAGCGCAAAACTCGTTTATATTCGGTTAATGTTTTTTCTATCATCGTTTTTTTGGCGCGCACCAATTCCAACGTGGTCGTGGGAGGGTTGGTATTAGGCATGTCAAAAACAGTTGTCACTCCACCGGCCAGCGCGGCTTGAGTCCCGGTATTCCAATCCTCTTTGTGTTCGCCGCCAGGAGTACGAAAATGGACGTGCGGATCAACCAGAGCGGGGATGGTGATGAGACGAGGCATATTATTATAATGGACTTTTGATATTTTTAAGACTCGGATTCGTGACGTGAGTGTAAATTTGTGTTGTGCGGATATTACTGTGACCCAAGAGTTCTTGAACATAGCGCACATCCACGCCGTTTTCCAAGAGATGAGTGGCAAAACTGTGACGCAAGGAGTGGAATGTGGCTTCTTTATTAATTCCGGATTTTTTTAGGGCGTTTGTAAATACTTTTTGTGCAGTGCGTTCGGTTAATTTTCCACCGCGCTCGCTGACAAAAACATATTCATCTTTGTCGCGGCCGTTAATCAGTTTGAACAAATCCTCTTTTGATTTTTCCGAAAAAATAGTTATCCGATCTTTTTTTCCTTTAGCCTCTTTGATATGAATGCTTAACTCGTCCAAATTGATGTCTGTAATTCTTAAGCTTGTCGCCTCACTTACGCGAAAGCCGGCACCATAAGAAAAAGCGATCAACAATTTGTGTTTCAGATTGGAAATTGAATTGATAATCTTCTCAATCTCCATCCGTGATAAAATTACCGGTAATCTACGCGAAGTTTTGGCAAATTTGATGTCTATGTTTGTTTTACTTTTGGCGATTTCTCGATAAAAATATTTTATGGCGTTCAAATGCAGATTGATTGTCTGCGGAGATTGTTTTCTATCTTGTTTGTTCAATAGATATTTTTTAATTAAGGCAATATTTGGCTCCTTGGTAATGTTTTTGGCATAACGAAAATAGTCCGAAAGACATAGCAAATAACTTTTTATTGTTTGGCGGCTATAATTTCTCAGTTTCAATTCATTAGCAATTTTTTCCAAAAGCTCTTTAAGTCGCATATATTTTATGGTATTATTTCATGGTCAAGTCGATTGTATTAATAATAATACAATTATGCATAATACGCAAATTTGTGTATATTATGAGTAGATACTTCGTATAATAAGGAGTTGGTCGAAATGTCGCTTCGCTCCATTTCAACCAATGGGCGGCGGAGACCGCCTGTTGTCCGAGTGCGCTTCACCCCAAAAGCGGGCGAAGCGACACATCGTCCAACAGTCGGCTAAGCAACATCCCGCAGTCTACCGACTACCGTCGGTATCCTACGGGACGATTGCCTAGCCGCCGCCCATTAGCTGAAATATTCCTTTTCTTTTTTGGGCTATCGCCCAATTGTTTAAAAAAATCTGAAATTTCTTTTTCTTTATTTGATAGGGGGGCTGCCTGGCTATCGCCAGTCAGTAAGGTTGTTTTCTCCGCTCCCTATGGTCGCTCCAAAAACGCTATTTATAAAAATCAGTAAACAGACTAAAATACAGCTAATTCAATATCGAAATATGCCTAAAACACTATTCAACAAAACCATTCAAGAGCTAGAATCAAACGCTATTTATTGGTGGCCGGATTTTCTGTCACAACTTGAGGAGAATGCCAGCATAATTCCCTTGCTCATCAAAACGCAGGACAAATTTTTATCTCTCCTCGATCTTTCAGACAAAAATCCGTATAAGATTTTCGAACTGATCAAAAGCTCGGATTCCCCAGCTAACCTGTTTTTAAAGCATTTAGTGGTTTTAACAGACTTCGGAGGTGAACAAATTCAACGCCTAAACAAACAATTTTCATCAGTCTTTGAAAAGAAAAAAGGCAAATTTTTCTTCACCTTTACCTGGAAAGAACAGTATTACGATTATTTTTTCAAAAAGCTGCCAATAACCGGAAACTTAGATAACAAAAAACTTGGTATAGACGGAAAAAATATTAATAACGAACAAGCTTTAGATGAGCTAAAGGAAGACTTAATATCAATCCTTCTATTTGGTGCAAATTCAATCAACGAAAAAACTGCAAACAATCTGTCAAAATGCGAGATTGGTAATTTGCTAGGGCAAAAGGAAGCTTTAGAAAAATATGTGAAAGAAAAGTACATTTGGGTCAGCAGAATCACCGGAGGGGCACAAGCTAACACACTCGGTCAGGTCGCCCAAACATATATTGTTGATTATTTGAAATCAAAACTTGATAAAAGCTTTTCGGTAAATCGTAATGGCTCAGTTAAAGTAGCAGGAAGTAAGAAAAGTATTCCTTTCGATATTGTCGTCAAAAAAGGTAATAAAACTGTTGGTGTTGAGGTGACTTTTCAGGTCACGACTAACAGTACTATCGAACGAAAATCAGGACAGGCAAAAGCACGACGTGATTTGATGCATAAAGCTGGAAATTTCGTCGCGTATATTATTGACGGTGCGGGAAATTTTCAAAGGAAAAGTGCCATTTCAACAATATGCAACTACAGCGATTGTACAGTGGCTTATTCACAAAAAGAATTTGACACTTTGGTGAATTTTATTAAAGAAAAACTATGAAATTAACATTTATTGACCTTTTCGCTGGCACTGGCGGAATAAGGATTGGATTCGAGAAAGCATGCCGCAAATTCGGTATTGAAACCGAGTGCATTTTAAGTTCAGAAATTGATAAAAAAGCATGCGAAACCTATGAAATGAACTTTGGAGAAAAACCGCAGGGCGACATACGAAACATTAAAGAAATGAAACAATTTGACGTACTGCTTGGCGGCTTTCCTTGTCAACCATTTTCATATGCAGGCAAACAAAAAGGATTTGGCGATACAAGAGGCACGCTTTTTTTTGAAATTGAAAGAATTTTAAAAAACTATAAACCTAAATTTTTTCTATTAGAAAATGTTCGTGGATTAACTACTCACGACAATGGACGAACATTTGCCACAATAATTCAAGCTTTGGAGAAATTGGGATATGGGGTCAATTATTTATTGCTCAATAGTTCAAATTTTGGCGTACCTCAAAATAGAGTAAGGGTCTATATAGTTGGCCAGCTCAATGAAAAACCAATTTTAACCATAAATTCAGACCGTGGAGCGGCAGATAGCCACAAATTCAAAAATTTATTCTCACAAAAATCACTCTTTGGCCACAATGAATTTAAAGTTGTTGGAGATGTTTTAGACCAAGAAGTTGATAGTAAATATTTGTGCTCTAAAGATTTTATTACTAGGTTAAAAAAAGTGGCCGGCAGCGATTTTTCAAAGCTTAATGGTACTAGACTTATTGACTACAGAAACGGAGACTCTATTCATTCGTGGGAATTGGGAATTAAAGGTGAATGTAGCAAAGATGAAATAGAGCTTATGAATCAGCTTGTTAAAAATCGCAGGAAAAAAATATTCGGAACACATCAAGACGGAAAACGCCTCACTTTAGAGCAAATTAAAACATTTGTTAAAATCCCAAAAATCGAGGCCGTCATAAAATCTTTAGAGGAAAAGGGCTATATCAAACAAGTAGATGGCAAATACAATCCTGTAGCCGGAAACATGTCGTTTGAGGTTTTTAAATTTCTTGACCCAAACAGTATCTCAATCACTCTTGTCTCAAGTGACGCGCATAAATTAGGTGTAGTGGTAAACAATCAACCAAGAAGAATTACACCAAGAGAAGCGGCAAGAATCCAGGGTTTCCCTGAAAGTTTTAAAATACATCCTGATGATTCTGCCGCATATCATCAATTCGGAAATGCAGTAGCCGTTCCAGTTATTCAGGCAGTGATAGAGAATTATTTAACAAACAATATATTTACAACGCCAACAAGGGAAAATTCAAAAATACAAATTGAACAGCCAAAAAATAAAATCCCTCCGGGCTTTTCCCCGCAGCTTGCTGCGACTTCCTTAACGCATTGGGTATAAGGTATACTGTGAACCATGAGCCAATTTATCCATAAATCACATAATGTCACCGTACTTCTCTATCATATCGTCTTTCCAGCGAAGTACAGACGAGCGGTATCGTCCGTGACCGTAGACACCACCATAAAAGAAATATGTCTAGAAATAAGCAAGCGCTATGAAATAACTTTTTTAGAAATCGGCACAGACAAAGATCATATTCACTTTCTCATCCAATCAGTCCCCATGTACCCAGTAAAAAAGATTGTTCAAATCGTGAAGAGTATTACCGCAAAAGAAGTGTTCAAATCCTGCCCTGAAGTAAAACAACAGCTCTGGGGTGGAGAATTCTGGTCAGACGGCTACTACGCCAGTACCGTCGGACTCCACGGCAACGAACACACCATTCAAAACTATGTTAAAAACCAAGGAAAACCAAGAGAAGAATATCTGCAACTCCATACCCAGCAATTGGTATTGATTTAATACCTCGTCAGCTTGCTGCGAGGTGGTTTATCGGTGTAATTTTTTTGAAAAAGTAAAAGTGTATATCGCCTAACACGGTATATGCGGTTCCGCTACGCTTCACCCATATTGCTCCCTGCGGTCGCAACATCGCATACACGGGGACGTTGGTCGAAATGTCGCTTTTCCTTTTAGGGCTAACGCCCTTGCTTTCACAAAATGGACAAAATTATTTTTTTTCTTTATTAATAGAGGGGAGTAATGGAGTTTTCTCCACTCCGCTCCGAAAACAATTTTTAAAAAAAATATGCCGGAAGGACCAAGAAATTATGAACCAACACCTTAGAGGGAACCGCAACCAAAAGTCAATCTGACGGAAATCGCCTTACCTTTTTTTGGCGATTATGAAAAAAATCGATATATAGGTTTCTTATTCCAAGACAATCAGAAGCGGTTGATGTACAAATTATTTATGCGGATATAGGTCAGATGTGGAGAGATGAATTGATTAAAAATAAAGTTTACTTGAGTACTTACCAAAACGATCCAAATCTACTTAAAGACGCTGAGATGCTAAACTTAGCAATTGAAGAAAGAAGAAAAATAATTTCAAAAGAGGGTAAATATGTAGGCATAAGAGGTATCCTAAATATTGCACACCTACTTTTATTTAGTGCCTTAACAAAAAAATCAATAAGTTCAGATCCAGATACCATCCTACTTATAGAGGTTACAAGCACTGGTGGAAATGACTGGGCAAAATTAGAGGACAAATTAAACGATTACACACTGGGGTACCCTGAATTGCGTGGTAAATGGAAAAAGCTATATGCAGTATTTCCAGAAAAGAATATTCAACTTTTTAAGTAATGACTAATTTTAGCAAAATTCCATGTCTTCTCTTGACATCTAGTTTCAGTTATGATACAATATCGTCATATATATGAAATATAGAGAAATACTGTTAGAACAACTCAAAAAACAGCCATACTTCACTAAAAAGGCCATACACCAGCTTAGTGAACAGTACGGCCTTAAAAGTACCACGGTTGACACTTATATCAGCCGATCTTTGAAACGCAAAGATATTATCCCCTTAAAAAGAGGTTTGTACGTGTCTACGGATTTTTATAATAAAAACAAAAATGATACATCCTACACTTTCTACCTTGCCAACATTATTCGTACACCTTCTTTTATAAGCTCATGGACAGCACTCCAGTATTACGACCTAGTCACCGAAGCTATCCACACTATTACATCAATTACACCTAAAGTCACCCGATCTTATGAAACGAAAGCGGGTAACTTTGCATACCAGTCTATACAGAAAGAAATGTTTTCAAATTTTTCTTCCGTAAAAGGTAAATTTGATTTCTTTATTGCCTCGCCCTCAAAAGCGCTTTTTGACTTGCTCTATTTTAAAACACGACAGTTTCGCGGTGTACATTTTGAGGATATTAAATCGCTCATTGAAGAATTACGCATTGATATTGATGAAATGAGTGAAGAGGAACAAAAAAAATTATTTTCTATGATTAAAAATTATTTACACTATGAATAATCAGATTCTCACAGCTCTCAAAGAAAAATTTAAAGATCTTACTACTCATGGAGAACTGGAAGCTGAAACTCAGCGCAATATTCTCAAAGAAGAATTGCAGTTTTATATTTTAAATTTTATTTACCACCATCCGGAATACAGTAACTGGATTATGTATGGTGGTTCTGCACTCCGTATCTGTCATGGCCTTGATCGTATGTCTGTTGATTTGGATTTTGAAGTTGAACATTCTGTGTCAGAATCTTTTTTGAATGAATTGAAAAAAGAAATAGAAATGTACTTCAAAAATACTTACAACACTGAATCAGAACTTCTAACTATTAAATCAACAACCAGTAGAGGGCTACGTTTATGCTTCCATATTGGTGATGAATTAGGTGTTAAACATCCTTCAAAGCAGGTAATTGTCAAAATTGATCTCAACCACTTTGTGGCTCCAAAAACAGTAATTGAACGCCGACCAATTAACCGTGATCAATTTTCATTTGTTATTAAGACATATAACATGTCCGCACTTATGGCGAGTAAAATTGCAGCAATTTTACTTCGTGGGCAACGCGGTGGTGTGGGCGGAGTGATGTATGAAGAAAAAGGACGTGACATTTATGATCTTCTTTGGTATATGACAAAAAAAGCTATACCAGACCTTGATTATTTAATTGCTAAAGACATCAACGTGAAAGATTTGCGTGTGCTTTTTGATAAACTTACTTTACAAATGAATAAAGTAAATGATATAAATTTAAAACAGGATCTCTCACCTCTTTTTACAAACCAGACATTTATTGAAAACTGGCTTAAAAATTGGAGAACAACTTACCTACGACTTTTTGAAGATTACAATATTCGCACGGTCGCCACATTGGAAAAAATTACCATTTCCCAAGACTTCCATACAGATAATTTTTCTTTTCTTTTTTGGTATTATACGGATAATGGAAAATTGTTAGGAGTCACCTACTCTATTAGTGATTATTGGATTGAATTTCGAGAAGGTGAACTATTAATAACCCCTGATAAAAAAATTACAGATCTTGTCGAATTTAATAGTAACGGAATTAGTAGTAGGCCAGCACCACAAGATAAATTATTACAGTACGCTACTATCTTTTATCAAAAAACTGAAAACTATCTCAAAAAAATGAATCACACAGTATTTGGCGATACTATAAATACTAAAATTATCAGAATGACCGCAGATAATTTAAACCAAAAAGAACAAATCTTGCTCAACAAATCAACATTACTTTCTTGTGAATTAGATGACCTGTTAAAATAATTGTTTGGCCAAGAGGCATTCACCCCTTAATCCCCTCTGCGCTTTTTGTTCAAAACGACAAAAAACAAAATCATTCTTGGATAAAAATGGCAAAATTTTTGCATGTGGCACCTGTCTAAAAAGCCGCGAATCTGAAGGCTCAGAAACTTGTCCTATGTCCACGATGAAAGATTTATATGAATTGGTAAAAGACAGCGATAAAGTTCTCTCATTTTAACGCTTAGTTTCGCCCATATTACTCCTTTCAGTCGCAACATCAGATATACGCGGACATTGGTTGAAATATTCCTTTTCTTTTTTGGGCTATCGCTTAACACTTTTCCATAATGAATAAATTTTAATTTTTCAATTTATGAAGACGATTTACGTTTTTATGTCTGAAATGGACAATTCAACGACGATCTGCAATCCACTTTCTGAACTTAAAAGGTTATTGGCCGTCCTGCCAAAATCATGTCCCATTTATGTCATGGGAGGGTTTGCCTTAGACGGCCATTTGGGAAAATTAACGCGCAAACATAATGACGTTGATTTGATTTGCTGGCGCAAAGACGTAAATATTATCAAAAAAGTTTTAGAGCGGATTGGCTACAAAGTTAGGGAAAAATACGACAAGAATAATCCCAAACTACCAATATTATTAGAAACAGACGAGGAGAATCCTGCTATGGATGTAAAAATTATCGATGAACAGCCGAATAACAGCTTTACATTTCATTTCAACACTCCTGGTCAGCAAATTTTTTCCAAAAAAATGCTCGGCTCAAGTCAAGTTTCACTCGATTGATAAATTATTGCGACTAAAAAAGATTGAACGCATTGGATTGGGAAGAACGACAAGATACAAAAAAAATTGACCGAAAACGATTTGGTTGGAAGCAGTTCATCCCTAATAAGGTATCGCTATTTCTTGAAATTTTTTGTAATGTATTTGGGGTTACTTTTTCCAACAATTTACTAATTAACCAACTAATTCATATGAGCACAAACACTATGGAAAATATCATCAAAGAGGGTTTAACACCAATCGGTGTACAAGAAAACGGAGAAACTTTTGGCCTTTCTCCAGAAGAGCGTCCTGGAATTTTGCATTTATTTGGACGTTTCGGCCATGGTAAAAGCGTCACTCTTGAAGACATTGTAATTTCAGACATCCACAATGGCCGAGGTGGCATGCTGATTGATCCTTACGGGGATCTTATCAAAGATATTCAATCTTACATTCCAGCGGACAAAGCTAACAAAGTTGCAATCTTTGAAGCACAGGCCGAAAAGCTTGATGAAAACATCACAAAATTCCGAAAAGAAATCCACTTTGAGGAAATGAAAAAGGATAGCCAAAAGTTTCTCCTTTGCAAGTTGGACTACCGCAGTTTGGGTACAGGCGTAGCAAGAGAACTCGGTCTATATTTAGTGAAGCAGTTTTTGCAAATCGTTGGTGGCGAGAATCGTTCGCTCGGACTCGACGAAGCACATAACTTCATAGACGAAGAAGTGTTGGAACAAATCGTACAAAGTAAAGAAAGTGGCTTGTCCTGTATTTTGTCAGACCAAACATCTATGCATTACCGCACAGATATTCTTGAACGCACACTTGAAGCCGCGAATCACGTACTTTGCTATTTCGTTGATAGCGCAACAGCCAATCTGATCAATAAGTATCACTCAGAAATGAGTCCGAGCGAACTCACATCACTTGAAAAGTACAACTTTATGGCAAAAGTGAATGCAAAAACTGCTTCACCAGCCGTCTTGAAGTTAAAAGGAGTTTTCCCGATTCCCTACCCCAATAAAGGAATCGTCAAAAAAATCATATTCCTTCACACCTAATTTAGTAAACAGATTCTCAAACCCCATATTTTAGCCAAAATAATGCCACCTGACATTACTATATCAGTACAATGATACAGATATTGAATTATATTATAACCGTGAAATTAGTCACTTTTTTACAGTTTTTCACGGTTATCTTGACAAAACAGTGAAAATAATGTATAATGGAGTTAATATTCACTACTAATAACAAATATGCCAAAAAAATTACATATTTTCAACACAATATCGCAGTTAAGAGAACGATTCTATACCTCGGCTGTTGTAAAACAGGCGCTTTTAAAGCTAATCAGCGAAGCAGAAGTGGCCGAACAAGTATACAACTCTAACGCGATTGAAAACAGTACACTCACTCTTGAGGAAACCGAAAAAATACTTTTGCAAATAGATTTGGATCGATATATTACGGAGCGAGAAATGTTTGAAGCCAAAAATTTGGCGCGAGTTGTGTCGTATATTGATCAAAGAGCCAAAGAACGAGAGCTCTCCCTAGAGGTGATTTTATCACTTCACAAAATGTTGATTTCCAATATTCGCGATGATATCGCTGGCAGATTTAGAAAAAATAATGAATTTGTACGCGTTGGCAGTCACATTGCTCCCAATCCCAACGAAGTGGTGGGTCGCACGGAAAAAATGTTATCCGAATACAACGCCACCAGCCACGAAAATATTATTAAAAGAATAGCAAAATTGCATCTGGCTTTTGAATATATCCATCCATTTTGCGATGGTAATGGCCGTATTGGTCGGGTTATCAATAATTATTTGCTAATACGAGAAGGATTTGTCCCAATAAACATAAAATTTATCGACCGAAACAAATACTACGAAGCGTTTAAAGAATTTGACGAAAAAGACGCGACGGCAATTATGGAAGAAATAGTAGGTAAAGCACTTACCAATAGTTACCACAAACGACTTGCCTATTTGGAGGGTGCCAATATTATTACACTCGCTGAATACGGAAAAATAAATAAAATATCACACTCTAATTTGATTAATAAAGCCAGTCGACAGACAATAGAGGCCTTTTTGGAAAAAGGTGTGTGGAAAATAGGTGCCGTGCAAAAACATCAAGGTGATTAACGAATTCGCCCCCACTGATTGAATGACGAGCAAAAAAACAAAAAGTTTAAAAATTTTATATCGCCTAACAGCCGATATGCGATTACGCTAACCGATATTTTATGACAGAAAAAGAAATTGCTACAGGCGTAGTTCATAAAGTACCGGCTGATTTAAATGAGATATTAATTTCAAATCCCGACGTACTTGAAAAATGGAACAGCCTTACATCTCTCGCACGTAACGAGTGGATATGTTGGGTAACTATTGTCAAGAAACCAGAAACAAGAAAAGAACATTTAGTTCGTTTACGTGCAGATCTTTTGAATGGGAAACGCAGACCCTGTTGTTGGCCAGGCTGTCATCATCGTAGACCAAGTGCAAAAAAGTGGTTTAAATAAGTAAAACATTCACTTCATTTCAGAGTTATTTGAGCATTGTTACACCAAATCCCGCTGATCAAATTCTTTTTCGCAATAATGGCATTGAAAAAATATTTTTTTGCCAGCTCGTTTGGGTGTAAATTTAGTTTTAATGATTTCGTGATTAGTAATGCATTTAGGATTGGGACAATGCGCCACTGTGGTGAGGAGCCCGGGAATTTCCACGGGAAATTTTTTACTTATCTCGCCGTTACGAATAATATTAATACTGGCTTCGGGTGCGATTAAATAGACTTGATTAATTTCGTCCGGTGTCAATTCGCGATTTTCAATTTTTATAATATCTTTACGCCCCAGCTTTTTACTGGGCATATTGGCGCCCATAGTGACAATGGAGTCTGAATTTAAAAGACGCAACAAGGTAATGAGGCGCACGGCTTGTCCTCCCGGGACATGATCAATCACCGTGCCATTGGCAATTTTAAATACGCGATATATTTTTGTGGTAGGCATAAAATTAATTAAGTTTACCGAGAACTAGGCCGAGTAGAGCTTGGCGTGCGTACAGGCCGTTTTCCGCTTGCTGAAAATAATAAGCATGAGGCGTATTGTCCACAGCCGATGTGATTTCACCAACGCGTGGCAGGGGATGGAGCACGCGCATATTTGGTTTTACGCCGCGCAAAAGCGGAGTGTCCAAAATATACATGCTTTTGGCCTTTTCGTATTCCGTGATATCGGAAAAACGTTCTTTTTGAATACGGGTCATATATAAAATATCCACTTGTCTAATTACTTCGTCAATTGTATCTTTACAATAATATTTAATTCCGGCAGTATCCAATTCACGCAGTAGATAATCAGGCATTTGCAAAAAATTGGGCGCCACAAAATACAGAGTCGGTTGGAAAAATTTTAGGGCTTGTAATAATGAATGCACGGTGCGGCCGTACCTCAAGTCGCCGACCATGGCGATTTTCAAGCCGGTTAATTTATTTTGGCATTCTTTAATGGTAAATAAATCCAACAGTGTTTGGGTGGGATGTTGATTGGCACCATCGCCGCCATTTAAAATTGGTTTATCAGTAGCTTCGCTCGCGCGTCGGGCTGAACCTTCCAAAGGATGGCGCATGGCGATTACATCCACATATTGGCCGATAATTTTCATGCCATCATAAAGAGTCTCACCTTTGGAAGCAGACGACACAGCTGCGTCAGCAAATCCAATCACTCTTCCACCAAGCCGCTGCATCGCAGTTTCAAATGATAAACGCGTGCGCGTGGAAGGTTCAAAAAAACAACTTCCCATTACTTTTCCTTCCAAAAGTTTTGGTTGCGGTTTTTTCTTTAATTCTCCAGCATGTTTAAGGACAGTTAAAATATCAGTTCGGCTTAATTCAGGAATTGAAATAATGTCGCGATCCTGCCAATTATTTTTCAGCATATTTTTAGTAATTTTTTAAAAAGACCACTCATTTTCGGAGTGGCCTCGTATTTATAGGGGATAATTTGTAATTATCGGTGAATTTTTCATAGTGAATCCAGTGTATCATTATCCAATTTTTCTCGCAATAGTTTTTCCACAATTATTGGATCAGCACTGCCTTCCGTGGCTTTCATGATCATGCCTTTTAAAAATTGAAACACGGCAATTTTTCCCGCGCGATATTGCTCCACTTGCGTCGGATAATTTTTAATAACTTCAACAATAACTTCGTCCAATTTTTTCTCGTCACTAACTTGACCATATCCTTTTTCTTCCATAATATGCGTCGGGTCAATATCAGTTTCACTAGCAACCATTTCAATTAAAATTTTCAACGCATTTGTGGTATTCACTCGGCCAGCGTGCATTAAGGCGATCAATTCCGCGAAATTTTCCGGACTGATTTTGAAATCAGCGATAGTTTTGTTGGTTGTTTTTAAAATTCCCATTAATTTTCCCGTTAACCAACTGCCGCATAATTTGGCCAGTTTGGCCGGACTGTCTGATTCGCGTTTAGTTTCGGGCAATGCTTCCAACCACGTAGCCAATTCACTCATTACTGCTTCCGCAAAATCAGCCAAGATCAAATCTTGGGTCAAAATCTCCGCATCAGAATAGGAAAAACCCAATTCCTCATGAAAACGCGTACGTTTGGCAATGGGTAATTCAGGCAATGCCAAATCGGACGTGTATTGAAGTGGATGAAACGGCGGAATATCCGGATCAGGAAAATAGCGATAATCAGCCGCATTTTCCTTGAAGCGTTGTGGCACGGTTTCGCTTTTATTTTCATCCCAGCCGCGCGTTTCTTGTTCCCATGTTTTTCCTGTCTCCAATAATTTTGTTTGTCGGGCAATTTCAAAATTAATCGCTCGTTCCACGGCGCGGAATGAATTAATATTTTTTACTTCCACTTTATTATTGAGTGTATAATCACCCAATGGTTTTACAACACCCTCAATAATTTCAAATTTACCGGCTTTTTGCATTGATATATTGGCTTCCACGCGCATTTGTCCTTTTTCCATGTCAGCCGTACTCACTTTTAAATAGCGGAAAATTTGTTGCAATTCTTGTGCATACGTTTTGGCTTCCAGCGCGGTTTTAAAATCCGGCTCACTCACAATTTCCACGAGCGGTGTGCCGGCACGATTAAAATCCACCAAAGTAGCTCCATCAGTCCCGACAGAATCTGGATGTAATGATTTGGCACTGTCTTCTTCCAAATGCGCGCGCCGAATTTTTATCATAGCCGTATCACGGATATTTGTCTCGAGTGGAAAATTCAATGTAATTGAACCATGCTCGGCAATCGGCTCGTCATATTGGGAAATTTGGTAGCCTTTGGGTAAATCAGGATAAAAATAATGCTTGCGATCAAATTTGGATATTTCCGGAATTGTACAGCTTAATGCTTGGCCAATTAAAACTGTCCAGGCAATCGCGGTTTGATTTGGGACTGGCAATGTGCCCGGATGCGCCAGACAGATCGGACAAATGTTAGTGTTCGCGACTTTGGTTTCCGGATCATTGGGGCAACTGCAAAACATCTTGGATTTAGTAGCCAATTCCACATGAATTTCCAAACCAATAATCGGAATCAGCTCCATATCCGTATTTAATTAAGGAAAATAAAATAAAAATTCACTGCGTATCTTTTTCTGAGATCCGCCCGACCGGGACGGACTCAAAAAAGCTTTAGGAGTTTATCCCGACTTGTCGTGGTTCCATTTTTATTTTAGTATCTTTTAGATTTTCGTACACAATAATCGGTGTGAGTGTCATAATCGGCAGAAAAAGAAAATAAAACAAGAACATTAATCCAAGGGACATCCAATAACCGCTAATCATTCCGGAGTCTAACAAAAAGTAGCGACCCGGAGTAAGAATTATCCAGCTGCATACAGAAAAAATTACGATGTATACCACTGATGGAGCAATCAAATTCCACAATACTGAACCAAATCGTCCTACTACCAGATTGCGACTGGCTTTAAGCGCTGCCAGTGGTTTTTGGTTGTCAATAATAACTGCCAATGGCGCGAAATAAAACCAAATCGCAAAAATTATACCGGGAATAAGTAAGAGTAAAGAGCCACCCAAGACAATCAAAGTTAAAAGAAAACTGGCGATTAAAAATGGTATGAAAACTTTTATTGCGGCCTTAAATTCATTTGGAACAGTATCCGGTGTTTCATGGCGATACAATTTTCTTAAGACTCGGGTCATAGTGATTGAAACAACAACGAATAGACCAATTAATGCTAGTTGCGTGGCCGCGATAGCGATTATGGCAAATACTCCGGACAATATATTTTGGAAAAAGGGAATGCTTAATACGGCGTTTAAAGCCAAAAGTATCCAGCCTGCCATGCTGAGAGCAATGTATTTGGCGATTTCGCGAAAATTGTCTCGATAGGTTTGCAGAGTCTGGCGAATTATTTCACTGACTGTTATAAGCATATATTAATTATTTTTTGAATAATTTGAATAAAAGGAAGCAATTTTGATTCTAATGCTGACCAAATTAAACAGTGGGTAGCTTCAATCGAAAGCAACTTTTCGTCCGGAGCGCATTCAATTACTTGGTAACTCGGAAATTTTTTAGCTAAATGTAGGTAACTGGCTTCGGCTTGACGCAGATGATTAATGTCATCCTCATGAATATCGCGTTTTTTGCCTTGGAGATATTCACGTCCGACCGCGGTTTTTTGGTCAACCAGACGTTGGGAAATTTCCGGACTAACATGCAAAATAAGACTATAATCAGGCCGTGGAATATGGAAAATAGTATACTCCAATTCGTCAATCCAAGCAAAAAATTTTTCCCGCTCTTGTTCATCAGCGATTTTGCCGCCATTATGCGCCATATTTGACCCCACATAGCGATTGGCAATGACGATTTTGCCTTCGGCCAGCCACTGACGGATTTGTGGCGCGGCCGCGTAGCGATCAATGGCAAAAAAAACCGAAGCGGGGTATGGCCCAACTTCTTCGGCTGTTCCCAATTTTCCATTTAAATAATCTTCCACCATTGTACAACTCCGTTCGCCATAACGCGGGAAATTAATAACTTCAACTGGATAATTTTTCTGTTTTAGCCGCGCTACCAAAAGTTCTGTTTGGGTCCCTTTGCCCGATCCATCCGTGCCTTCGATCGTGATAAAAAGCCCCTTACTCATATTTATGAAATATTTTTTTCTAAAATATCAAATATTCCCAGTAGTTTTTTGAGCAGATTTGTGTCTTTAGTCTCGCCATTGTCATCAAAAGCGCTCCAAGGACGAGGAAGACATACTTCGCTATATAGTGGAATCATCCGCAGTTCAATGACTACCTGACGTAGTTGTTCAACGGCTCGCGTACCGCCCGCTCCGCCACCATAGCCAACAAATGAAACCGGCTTTCCGTTCCATTCAGAAAATAAATGGTCAAGAGCATTTTTAAGTACGCCTGGATACCCATGATTATATTCCGGCGTTACTATAATAAATCCATCAAACGAACTGATTTTTTCACTCCAGGCGCGAGTTTGTGGGTCATCATAGTTGCCATTAATAATTTCGCCTGGGGAGTCGGGACTATCAAAAAATGGTAATGGCCAGTCGCGTAAATCGATCAATTCATAGTGTGCCGCTGTTTGCTCGTTGGTGTGGTTATATACCCAAGTGGCGACCTTGTCTCCCTCACGTCCTTGGCGTGTGCTGCCAAGAATGATTCCTACATGTTTCATAGTTTTTTTGGTTAAATAATCAAATTTAGGTCTTGGTAAAAAATGTAATCTCAAAACCTTCTGGATCCGCTATTTTAAACGATGTGTCTCCCCAAACATTATCTCTAATACCGTAGATAACAGTATCAGAATTTTGAAATTTTTTAAATAATTCCCAAACATCGGAGACCTCAAGTGAAAGATCGCAACCAACGATTGGTTGGTATTTCTTTTCTGGCGAAAGAAGTTCTATTGTTGCTCCGCCAGTGTCAAACATCACTCCTTTGTCATTTTCACCGCGATTCCATTCTTTGGTAACCGGCCAATCCATTATTGTTTCATAAAAATGTCTAACCAAATCAAAATTTTTGGGGTAAAGTTTTAACCTGAATTCCCTAATTTCTGTGAGTTCGTTCCGTTTTTTATTCATAGTGGCTGTATTGTATCGTGGCGGTTGGGTGTAGTCAATGGGGTTTGGGTCTAACTTTATAGTTTACAGTTGACAGTAAACTGTAAACTATGTATACTGTGCATATGAAAACTACTACCGCAACAAAAATTATCAGCTATCTTGGCGCTCATTCTCAGGCAACTGCCAAGGAATTGGCGGATGTGACTGGTATTAGCCGGCAGGCATTGTTTCGGCAACTAGGCAAGTTGCAGATGCAAGATCAGATATATAAAATTGGTACGCCGCCGGAGGTTTTTTATTTGCTTAAACAGAAGATTATCGAGGATCATCGTGATCACACTGAAATTGATCCGGCAACTAAAATATATATAGATAAAAATTACTTGTTTATTACTCCAACGGGAGAGCGTCTGGAAGGATTGGTTGGTTTTATTGATTGGTGTAGAAAAACCAAACAACCGGTTGAAAAAACCGCTCAGGAATATGTAAAAACTCTTGGGAAATATAATGCCTATAAAAAGAATGGTCTTATTGACGGCACGGTTAAACTCAAAACCACCTTTGGTCATTCTTCAATGCATAAATTATATTATCTTGATTTTTACAGCATTGAACGGTTTGGAAAAACCAAACTTGGTCAACTACTTCTTTATGCCAAACAGAGTCAAAATCGTCACCTTATCAAGGAGCTTATTGTTGATATTAAACCAGCGATTGCACAATTGATTAAAAAAAATAACATTGAAGCGATTGGATTTATTCCGCCTACAGTCAAACGCGAGGTGCAATTTATGAAAGAATTAGAGCGCCAGCTTCATTTTAAGGTCGCCAAAATTTCTATTTTTAAAATCAGAAATGGAATTTCTGTCCCACAAAAAACACTTAATAAATTGGAAGATAGAATTGAAAATGCAAAAAAAACCATGGTGGTGGATACGACCAAACAGTATAAAAATATTTTGTTAATTGATGATGCCGTTGGTTCAGGCGCGACCCTCAATGAAATCGCGGCACAGATAAAAACAAAGGGTGTTGGCAGTGGCAAGATCTTTGGCCTGGCGGTTACGGGGAGTTTTAAGGGTTTTGATGTGATTAGTGAGGTTTAATTTTGGAACAATTTTTTTAAGATGTTAATGACATCTTTTTTTACCTGATCGTTGGATTCATAATGAATGACCGTCATGCCTGCTTCATTAGACGCATCAAGATTTTTTTTGTTATCGTCTATATACAAAATTTCTTCGGGCTTGAGATTGATTTTTTCCGCTATTATTTTGTATGTTTCAGTGTCATTCTTCTTTAATCCAAGACGGGCAGCACTAAAAATATATTTGAAAATACCTTGCATTTTGGGTTGCAAGGCGGGATGTTCTTGAATATATTCTGATGTAAAAACATAAACAGGGATTTGCTCGCGGATGGTTTGGTAAAAAGCAAGTAAATCTTCATTTAATCGGAAATATTCCCAAAAATTGTAATCGCCGAGCCCTGACAAATTTCTGTGCAAAGCATTAAGCCCGCCAACGTAATTTTCATCGGCTGGAGATAAGATCACTCGGGAAAAATCACTAACCAATGCTTTTATCATATGTTTATTTATTAACAATAAGTGAGGTTTGTATGTTGTTAATTGTATGTTTTGCCCAAGTTGATTGCTTTGTAGTAGGATGATCATTTAGGATTCTGTTTTTGAGTTTATATTTTGGATGAAACATAATGTGATGTCTTTGTTGGAGCATATAACGTAATTTTGATTCGCGCAAAATTCGCGTAAAAAAATTTGGGTTATTTCTGCTGATAAATTTCCCTTAAATTAACTTATTAAAACCCTCTAATTCCAGAAGTGATTTTTTGGTTTTTAATGATCCGGAAAAACCGCCAAGTTTGCCATTTGATGTTATTACGCGGTGACAGGGGATAATAGTACACAGAGGATTTTTACCAGTGGCATTGCCGGCCGCGCGGTAAGCATTTTTGTGGCCGATTTTTTGTGTCAGTTTTTGGTATGACCAGGTTTTTCCATAAGGAATTTTTTTGATCGCGCGCCAAATTTTTTCTTGGAATGCGGTGCCGGCAAAAGCGAGGGGAATATCAAATGAAGGGCGTGTTCCGGTAAAATATTCTTCCAGTTGGGAAATGACGTGTTGTATAATTGGATTATGTTGCGACGCGGCACCTCGCCTGACAAAAGAAATCTTGGTGAGGGCTGAATCCGTTGCTGTGATTTTTAACCAACCAACAGGGGAATGGTGGTAGGCGATGAAGGTGAGCCGCATATTCATTATGTGCTACGTCGGAGTCAACATAGTAGCAGTATTTTGGTTAGTATACTTGTAAGTAGTATACCGTACGAGTATACTAATCCTCATTAGTGATTTTTTTATTATATGTTAGCCAAAAAAACCATACTATTTTGGAATATTTTATCTATATGCCAAATTTTTCGATGAAGCCCTCGTGTGTCGCTAGCACAACGGGGGCTTCTGTTTGGTTCATCCCTTCGCCTCCTCTTGTTGAGGACTTCTGTCAAAGTAAAAGATGTCGATCATCCCCACCGAACTGGTGCTGATGAACACCTCACCTGGCTTCAGCCCCTGCTGGTTGAGGAAATCAAGGGCGTACTTCGGAAGGCTGAGTCTTATGTGCTTCCACATGACGAATCATCTCCTTTTTGTTCACTCTGAGCAAAAATAATATAACATGAAAAGAAAATTTTCAAAAGAGTTTTTATAAATTTGTGACTAATTTTGCCTCTAAAAATTCCATTATAAATTTTTTCATTTCAGGCCTGTCTGCAAAAGGATTTTTTCCTTTTGCATCATTTCCACAATAAGCGAATCCCAGAAGATGTGCGGTAATGACTTCGCACATTTCTTCGCTTATAGCTGTTTTTTCTATATGAATATTCTCTGGATCTTTTTTAAATTTTCTGTCCGCGTCCCTGTATGTTCCTGCATACTCAGAAATTGGTGAGGATTGTTCTGCTAATTTTTGAAAATTTGAAATTGCTTCTGAACCGGTAATTAATTTTCCATCGGGAAATTTTAATGTGTAGTTTTGTATATAAAGCAGAGGTTGCACGATAGTATGGCCAACTTCATGAATAAATCCCTGTGAAGAAACCAGTTTTCGGACTTTTTCATTAGCCATTTCTTGTGGAATTTCATACAAGGAAATATCCGCCTTTAAAATCTTTGATTCTCCTAAATCTAAATGCATGTAATTAGTACGGGCTGGGATTATTGAGGTGGGGGATAATGCGTCTGCTTGGTTGGCTGTATTTAGTTTTTCACCTGTTTGATCTTTGATAAACCATTCGGTTGGCTGGCCAATAATTTTTCTAAGAATTGATCTTTCTCTGGCATTTTCCGGAAACAAAAAGAAAAGGCGTCCTAGTTCTCGCGGGGATAATTCGATTAATTGTTGATTTTCAATAGGATAGGGTAAGTCTGTATCAGCAAGATGCGGAGGCAATTCTATCCCAGAATTTCCATACCATTTTAAAGTTTCTGCCATGTCGAGACCCGGATTGTATACTTCATGTTCAGCCATATGTGGTTTGTCTATGAAATTTTTATATAAGTAAAAAATCCAAATCCTTCGTGTTCTTCCCGTTCGGTTTCACGCCAAATGTTTTTATCAATCTCCGGGAAAAAAGCGTCGCCGTCAATTATTTGGTGAATTTCGGTGATGTATAATGTATCGGCCGCGTCAATTGTTTGGCGATAAATTTCCGCGCCGCCAATGACCATTATTTCTTCGGCTTGATGCGCGGCGATTGCGTCGGAGATAGTAGTGTAAATTTTTACTCCGGCCGGGACAACATAATCGGTTTGGCGAGTAATGACAATGTTCGTTCGTTTTGGTAATGGGCGGAATTTTTCCGGCAAAGATTCCCAGGTTTTGCGACCCATTAAAACAGTTTTACCCAGAGTCAGTTTTTTGAAGTGCGCCAGATCTTCAGGCAAATACCAAGGGAGAGCGCCACTTTTGCCAATGCAATTATTGGCCGCGATCGCGGCGATGAGGGATAAAGACATAGAAAAAATTAAAACTCTAATTCATTTATTAGACCGCAATTTCAAAACCAATCCGCGGATGACTGGCATAACTGATAACTTTGGTATCATCGTATTTCCAATTGAAAATTGAAGTAAAATTTTCAGTTTCCAAATGAGCGAGTGGATATTGATTTGGGTCGCGGTTTAATTGTTCGCGCGCGCCGTCAAGATGATTTTTGTAAATGTGCACATCAGCCAAAAAACCAACGAGTTTGCCTTCTTTGAGTCCGGTTTCTTTGGCCAGTAAATGTAAAAGTAACGCATAACTCGCTATATTAAATGGCAAGCCAAGCATGGTATCTACGGAACGTTGATTCCATAATAAATTTAATCGTCCGTTAATAACCGTCACTTGATACGAATAATGGCAAGGCGGCAAAGCCATTTCTCCCAACATAGTCGCGTTCCAAGAATTAACAATCATGCGACGATCATTGGAATTTGATTTGAGAGTTTCAATTACGCGTTGGAGTTGATCTACGCCTTGGCCAGTGTAATTTGTGTCATAATTATAATAAGACGCGCCAAAATGTCGCCATTGGAAACCATAAACTGGACCGAGATCGCGTTCTTCATTCATTCTTTTTTTACTACCTTCATCGTGTCCATACGGCGCTTTGCTTGGCCGTGCCCATTCATCCCAGATATGATTATTGCGATCGCGAAGCCATTGTTTGTCCGTGATGCCTTTAATAAAAAATTCTAATTCACTGGCAATTATTTTGAATGGCATTTTTTTTGTGGTTAAAAGCGGGAAGCCTTTGGCCATATCATGTTCAAAAATTGCGCCCGCAATGGCGATCGTGCCTACGCCTGTGCGATCATCTTTAACTTCGCCAGTTTCCAGAATTTTTTTAACAATATCCAAATAGGCTTGCATAAAATTTTTGTTATCCGGTACTGCCAAATCCGCCGCGATTTGGTTCGGTCATTTCCACGACTTCTTCCCATTCCATTTGATCAACGCGCAAAAATGCGGCTTGGCCAACACGTTCCCCACGTTCAACATGCACTTCACTATCCGTAAAATTATACACTTGATACAAAATTTCATCGGCTGGCCCGCAATAATCTTGGTCAATAATGCCAAAGCCCTGCAACAGTGACAAGCCTTTTTTAATCGCTGTGCTGGAGCGCGTGACAATAGCTAGTAAATATCCAGTCGGAATTTTTATTATTAAATTGGTCGGAATTTTGGCAATGGTTTTGGCCGGAATTATAATGTCAATTCGGCTGTATAAATCAAAAGCGGCTGCGCCTAGGGTTTGATAAGCGGGCAAAGGCAGGGAAGTGTCAACTCGTTTTATTTTAATTAACACACTAATTAATTTTTTTTATAATTTCTTCAATTTGCGCAAATAATTCTTCTTTGGTTCCATTGTTATCAATCGTAAAATCAGTCTCCGCCGCGATTTCTTTTATTTTTTGTTCTGATTCTTGCTGACCTTCCGCTTGAAATTCTTCCCATGTTTTTTGGGCATCATCCGGATTTTCGTGGCGTTGAATAATTCGTTCAAAACGAGTTCGTTCATTTGTGTTTATGGCAATCATATGAAAACTTTCTAGTTTACGAAGATATACAATATCACTCGGCCGACGGATACCCTCGGTAATAATAATTGAGGCATTTGACGCGGCCACATCTTGGGCAATGACTTTGGACATAATATCTTCGCCATAGGTTTGGCGTACAAAAGTGGACAGACTCTGCAAATTGGCGCGTTCCGGCTCCACATGAATACGTTTTAGAATATCGCGGAGCATATCAGAAAAACGAAAAGTCACGGCATTATGCTTTTCTTTTAGATATTCAGTAACGGTTGATTTTCCGGCTGCCATTTCACCGGCTAGACCAAGGATTATTTTATTTTCCATATTATTTTTCTTGCGCCCATTCAGAAACATATTGCCGATATTTCACCTTAGCTGCGTCAAATAAACGACGTGCGGCCACAAATACATCCACTTCATGATATTTGTCACTTTCAAAAATAACTTCCACAATGCCATTTTGGATCAATGCTTTGGCGCATTCATTGCAGGGAAATAAGGTTGAATACAATTTTCCGCCTTTGGTGGAAACATTGGAATTATAAATTGCGTTTTCTTCGGCATGACAAACATACGCGTATTTGGTGTTGAGAAAATCACCTTCGCGTTCCCAAGTCAGTTGGTCGTTTTCAATTCCGCGAGGCAGACCGTTATAGCCAAGACCAACGACAACATTGTTTTGGTCCACCACGACTGCTCCAACTTGGGTGCTGGGATCTTTGGAACGTTCGGCAATGACCCTCGCCATGCGCATAAAACATTCGTCCCAAGAAATGTAATTTTGGCGTGCGGTCTGCATAAATTCAGTGTATTTTATTGTACCACTTCCACTTTTACACTCGGACCCATGGCACTGGTCAGAAATAAGGCTTTGAGATAAGTTCCTTTGGTGCCATTTGGCTTAACACGTTTGAGCGCGTCCACAAAAGCCGTAATATTTTCTTTTAATTGCGCATCGGTAAAGCTAACTTTGCCAATAGCTTGATGCACATTGGCACCACTGTCGTTTTTAAATGCGGCTTTGCCTTTTTTCAGTTCAGTCACTAATTTTTTAATATCAGTGCCAACTGTGTCGGTTTTGGGATTAGGCATCAAGCCTTTTGGCCCCAGAATTTTCGCGGCCATGGCCATTTTTGGCATCATGTCCGGAGTGGCCACGGCGATATCAAATTCAATTTTAAGAGAGCCATCTTTGATTTTTTTAATTTCTTCTTCGCCGTAAACAAAATCCGCGCCGGCTTCTTGCGCGCTTTTTTCATTGTTTGTGCCAACGAAAGCGGCGATTTTTTTGGTTTTTCCCGTGCCGTGCGGCAAATTCACTGTTGCGCGAATTTGTTGGTCACTTTTGGCCGGATCAATTCCCAAACAAACATGAACTTCAACCGAAGCATCAAATTTTACTGTACTGGTTTGTTTGACGAGCGTTATGGCTTCGTCGAGTTGGTAGATTTTGGTCTTATCGACCAAGGCAATGGCTGTCTGCATGCGTTTTGACATAGTATTCTTAATTGTGGTCATAGCCCCTAAATGGTTAGGGTTCCACATAAATAATGTGTCTATTTATATCGCAGTTAAGGCTTTTTGTCAAACTTCGTATTTTTTTAACATGGCCGCAGAGGCCGTTAATTTCTTTTGTTCTTGTTTTGAGAGAATCAGAGGCCAAATTTTTTCCACACCAGCGCGACCCAAAATAGCGGGCACTCCAAGTACAATGTTGTCCACGTCGTTCCAATTCTCAACCAATATACTTATCGGTAAAATTTTTTTCTGATCAAACAGTACTGCCTCGATAATGTCTGCCGTGATGAGACCGATTCCATAGAATGTCGCGTTTTTGCGACTGATAATTTCATAGGCTTCTTGACGCACTCGTGTTTCAATTTCAGTGCGAGCATGGGCTGTAAGTAATTTGAGTTTGGCAGTCGGAATTCCTCCGATTGTGACTGAGCTCCATGCTACAAATTCACTGTTGCCATGTTCACCGAGCACAAAACCGTGGACATTTTGGGCACTGATTTTAAATAAGTGCGACAATTCAGTGCGTAGGCGGGCAGTATCGAGTGCAGTGCCGGTTCCAAATACACGACCCCGCGGCAATTGTGTAAGACGAATTGCTTCTGCTGTAAGCGCATCCACTGGGTTGGCCACAATAATAACTATGGCCGTGTTTTTAAATCGTGCAATTTTTTTAAAAACTGATTTTAAGATATTGCGATTTTTTGTCGCCAGGTCCAGACGTGTTTCGCCCGGTGCTTGTGGCGCGCCGGCTGTGTACACAATAATATCGGCGTCGCGGGCGCTCGCAAAATCCGTGCCTTTTACGCAGCCTGTTTCCACAAAACACATACCATCAGCGATATCCATTACTTCGCCTTCTTCTTTTTTTACATTAATATCAATCAAACTGATTTCTGCCGCGAGATTTTTGAGAGTCGCGACATAGGCGATTGTCGAACCGACTGAACCAGCGCCGATAATTGCGATTTTAGTGGCCAAAGGCTTTTTGTTATCCATAAAATTTTTTATAATCTGAATAATTTCAGATTTAGTATACAAAAAACTCGCGGAATAAGCGAGCTTTTGTACGGATTTGATTTTCAGAGGTTAATTTTTATTCGACAGTAACGCCCATTTGTTTGGCCGTACCTTCCACCATTTTCATGGCTCCCTCTACAGTATTACTGTTCAAATCTGACATTTTTTTTTCGGCAATTTCACGAACTTGTTTTTTGCTGATTTTACCAACTTTATTTTTGTTTGGAGTACCCGAGCCTTTTTTAATGTTGGCTGCCATTTTAATGAGCTCGGAAACCGGTGCCACTTTCATGATAAAAGTAAAACTGCGATCTTCGTATACCGTAATTATTACGGGGACGATTTCGCCTTTACGATCTTGGGTTTTTTCATTGAATTCTTTACAAAAACCTTGAATGTTGACGCCATGCTGGCCAAGCGCCGGACCGACCGGAGGCGCTGGATTGGCCGCTCCGCCCACGATTTGTAGTTTAATCTGCGCGTTAATTTTTTTTGCCATATTGTATTTAGATTCGTAATAGTATATTAAATTTTATTACCTGCGGATTCGCAGGCCGCTCGCCTAACAACTGGCTCGCTGTCGCACACTGTCCTCGGTAACAAAATTTAATATACTATTACTTTATTATTTTGGTAAAAACTGTTGAGAAGCCCTTGATACAAGATCAAGGCAACAGAGAATACTTATATTTTTTTAACTTGTAGCGCATCCAATTCCACCGGAGTTTCGCGACCGAACATATTTACCAGCACTTTTATTTTACCGCGTGATTCATCAACCGCGTTTACTTTACCTTCAAAATTTTTGAATGGACCGTCAATGATTTTGACCGGATCGTTTATTGCCACATCAATTTTGTGCGTGGGCATTTCTACGGTGATGCGATTCATCAGCGCTGTCATTTCTTTTTCATCAATCGGAGTTGGGACAGTTCCCGAACCCACAAAACCGGTGACGTTCGGAGTATTGCGGACAACATACCACGAATCATCGGTCACGATCATTTGTACGAGCACATATCCGGGAAAGATTTTTTCTTCGATGACGTTGCGCTTGCCGCCTTTGATTTTTATTTTTTTTTCTTTGGGCACCATTACTTCGGCGATTTTGTCTTGCATATCAAAAGACTCAATGCGTTGTTCCAAATTGTGTTTTACATTTTCTTCGTAACCGCTGTAGGTGTGAATCACATACCAGCGCATTCCCAGATTGGGATTTTGTTTTCCCATAGACAAATTATTTGATAATATAATCTAGGCCTTTGTTAAGACCAAGATCCATAACCATAAAGAAAATGGCCACGCCAGCACTTAAAGCAAAGACCGCAATCGTGTAATTAATTGTTTGTTTTCGTGATAACCATTGAACTTTTTTAAGTTCTTCAATGGCTTCTTTAATATAGGCTACTATTTTCATAAACAAATGAGTGGGGAAGAATATAATTTTTGGAACTAAAAAAGGCCTACGGCCGATTTGTTGGTAGCACTATATATAAAAATGAGAGGATTGTCAATGTTGATAAAAGTGGATAACTACACATCCAAATTCTGGACATTTTTAGCGTGCGTTTGGATGAATTTTTTGCGCGGAGCAACTTCGCTGCCCATAAGAATATCAAAAATTTCATTGGCGCGTTCCGCGTCTTCAATTGTGACTTGTTTGATGACGCGATTGGCCGGATTCATCGTGGTTTCCCATAGTTGCTCCGGATTCATTTCTCCCAAACCTTTATAGCGTTGAATGGCAAAACCAGAGGATTTTTTGTTTTCCGTCACTTTTGTTTCCGAACTCGCGATTTCGTCGGTTTCTTCTTCTGCCACTTGAATATCTTCGGCTTTCAGATTATTTTTTTGCAAAAATTTATCTAAAGCTTCGGCATCATAGAGCCAAGTTGTTTCTTTGCCTTTTTTGGCGCTGTACAACGGTGGTTGAGCAATAAAAATATGTCCTTGATAAATCAGATCTGGGAAATAACGGAAAAATAATGTTAAAAGTAGAGTACGAATATGCGCGCCGTCAACATCCGCATCAGTCATAATGACAATGCGATTGTAACGTAGTTTGGTAATGTCAAACATTTCGCCAATGTTCGTGCCCATTGCAATAATAAGGGATTTTAATTCATTGTTCGTCAGAATTTTATCCAAACGCGCGCGTTCCACATTTAAAACTTTTCCGCGCAAAGGAAGAATGGCTTGGATATTACGGTCGCGGCCTTGCTTGGCACTATTATGGACAAAAATACCACTCGCGAGCGCGAAATTATGGGTGTTTGGAATTTCAATATCGTATACAGGAATTTTTTGTGATATTTTTTTAATTGCAATAATTCGGTGATTGTATAATTTTACGGCTTCAGTTAATCGGTTTGCGTCATCGGCGAAAAATCGTTTACGAAGTGTTTCCAATTTTAAATAATTTTTGTTTTGACGGATATTACGTCGGGTCATATCGTAGTTTTGTATCGTGCCCTCTTTTTTATACACATCAGACAATAATTTCATTGATGTGGCGTAATACACTTGGTCATATGCGGCTTTACGTTTTTGACGGAATTCAGGAGTCCACTGAGCATGGGTTTCGTGCGCACGCCAGATTCGTAAATTTTCATTATTCCATTGCGCCTTAGCTTTATGGCGCAATACTTCTTTTTGTTCAGGATGATTTTCAAAGAATTTTTTTACACGACCAGCCTGTGTAATTCTATGATTCGTATCCGCCCAATAGATTATTTGTTGTTGATTTAGCAACTCATTATTTTTTTGACGATAACCGGCATTTGAATTATAAAAATTCAAAAAAATATCTCCCATTTGTTTTTTATAAACCGGGTTGGCCCACTGTCCTTTGGCTCGAGCGCTTAATAGTGGAGACATTTTTTTCATGGTTCGGCTAATTTTCGCGCGATATTCAGAAGTTCTTTTTAAAATATTTAATTTGGCAATCACATCGGGACGGTGTAATGTTTTTTTGATGTGTGTTCGATGAATGGTCAAATGTTCTTCAGAAGAAATCAAACGAACATTATCCGGATTGTTGTTACGTTTATTGAAATCAACATGATGACGATGGCCTTTTTCAATTTTTTTATACGCATTATGCTGTAGGTTGTAAGCATCGGACAATAGATGGGTGAAAATCCAGCGATTATCTTTTGGATCAAATACTAATTCATAGCCTTCAATCGTGATTCGTTTTCCTTTTCGAGAAATTTGGCGGTATAAGGGCATTAATGAATCTTTGTTAGTTAATTCGGCGACAACTTTGTATGAACCATCACGTGTCATAAAACGATGGTCAGGTGTACAGATTATTTTTTCATCAGAATCAAGCGTAATTTCTGTTACCTCAGCTTTGGCCTTGGTTTGACGTGGGGAAAGAATTTTTTCAATCCCAATGCGGCCATCTTCAAGAATAGTGTAGCAATAATTTTGTTTGCCTAGTTTTTCTTCTTCAATCAGTTCCAAAAAAGATAAACTGCGGCCATCAGCCAAAGCAACTTTAGTATCACCAGAAAAACAGCCTCCGGCACTATCGCCTTCCACAATGAATAATTCAGAAATACTGGCGTCGCGGCTGGAGCAATCAGCCAATTTTCCCGGCAAAGTAAATCCTTCCAACGCACTTTTGCGCAAGACCGTATCGCGTGCCATTTTGGCGGCGGCGCGAGCGCGGGCCGCGATAATACATTTGGCGAGAATTGCTTCGGCATCCTTGGGATGTTCTTCCAAAAAAATCGCAAAGTGATCACCAAAAACTTGTTCTACGGCCGGTTTAACTTCGGGATTACCTAGTTTGGCTTTGGTTTGGCCTTCAAATTGTGGATTGGGAATTTTAACGGAAATAATCGCGGTTAAGCCTTCGCGCACGTCTTCTCCGGTCAAACTCGCGTCTTTTTCTTTTAAAATACTTTTGTTGCGGGCGTAATTATTTATGGTTCTGGTTAAAGCCAGACGAAAGCCGGCCACGTGCATGCCGCCATCCGGATTCGCGATATTATTGGCGAACGCAAAAAGCGATTCATTATAATCGTCTGTGTATTGTAGGGCGATTTCCACCAACACATCATCCACTTTTTTTTCAATATAAAAAACCGTTTCATTTTTAATTTCCCGATTTTTATTAATGTGTTTGGTGTAGCTGGCAATGCCTCCTTCAAAATAAAATTGATAGGTGGTATTGAAAGGAAGTGCGGAAACATCTTTCTTTTTTTCCTCGGCACTGCGTTCATCATGTAAAATAAGATGAATGCCTTTGGTTAAATAGGCTTGTTGACGAACATGGTCAATAATGTATTTCCAATCAAAATCAAGCGTTTCAAAAATTGACGCGTCCGGATGAAACATGATCGTGGTGCCGGTAGTTTTACTGTTGCCAATTGCTTTGACTTTTCCTTGCGGTTTGCCTATTTTATAATTTTGTTCCCAGATTTTGCCATCGCGATGAATAATCGCTTTTAAATCCGTGGAAAGCGCGTTTACCACTGATGCTCCCACGCCGTGCAAACCACCGGATACCTTATATCCGCTGGCATCGCCGCCAAATTTACCGCCGGCGTGGAGAGTGGTGAGAACCAAATCCAAAGCACTGACTTTTTTGAGAGGATGAATGTCAACCGGAATACCACGGCCATTATCACTGACCGAAACCCAGTGATCAGGCAACAACTTTACCGTGATGGTATCGCAGTGGCCGGCCATGGATTCGTCCATGGAATTGTCCACAATTTCCCAAATCATGTGATGCAAACCAGTCGCGCCGGTAGAACCGATATACATGCCCGGACGTTTGCGCACTGCTTCCAATCCTTCAAGAACAGTTATATTTTTCGCGCTGTAATCTTTTTGGTTCGACGAGCTCACCATAAATTTTTCTTCTTTAGTCATAAATTTTTGAATAGTACAGGCACAGCGTATCATATTTGAAGATGTCGAGCAAGCAGATATGGCGTGGTCAGGTTTTTTTCGCTATACTTACCTCATCCTTTTTTTGTATGTTCAAAAATCCTCCGGAAAAACCTGTTGAAAAAAAATTGATCGATAATTTTTCACGTTATACTGATCCAACTGGTGAATTTACCAATCGTGATTTGCAAATGGGTGAATGGTATGTGAAACATCGAATAATGTTGCGCGAAATAGTGGTAACAATTCTGGCCATTATCATTGTGATATTTGGCGGGTATAGTTTGTATCGCATAATTGAGTATACTTTTTTTGGCTATCGTCATGATGAACGCGTGCGCGCTGATTTAACCAAAACAACGATTCCTGTAAAAACATTACATAATTCTGTTTCCGCTACTCCGCTTAGTATTGATTCGGTGTCAGTCTATCCGAGTACTCCGGGAAAATATGATTTTGTGGCCATGGTTCAAAATCTAAATGATCGCTGGTTGGCACGCGTAACCTATGTTTTTTCTTGGGACGGCGGTGAAACACTCTCAATGGAAAGTGTGGTTTTGCCCAACAAAAAAATGCCGCTTATGGCTATAGGTGTTCCCCGTGACTCTGCGCCGGATACTGCTCGACTGGTAATTAAAACCATTGATTGGCAGAATCTGGATAATCATAATTATTCCGATCCTGCTAAATTCGTGGCGGAGCGAACTGATTTTACGACTGAAGATTTGGTTTTTAGTCCAGCCAATTCTATTGCGGGAAACGCGATTAATCAAATAAAATTTAATCTCAAAAATAATACGGGGTATGCTTATTGGGAAGTGCCATTTGCCGTCGTGCTTAAAAAAGGCGATGTTGTGGTGGGAGTAAAGCGATTTATTGTTGATTCTTTGGAGGCCGGTGAAAAACGTTTAATTCAATTGTCTTCTTTGGTTGATGGACTGGATGTGGATGCGATTGAATTGTATCCTGATCTTGATATTTTGGATCAAGAAAATTATCAAAAACCAAAAGATGATTTATGATACTGCGTTCGCTCGCGGAATTTAGCCGACGAATTGACTGGTTTTTGGTTGTGGCCGCAGTTGGTCTAACGGGCATTGGTCTGGTGACTATTTACAGTGTTGATTTATCACGGGGAACAGCCTTGCCATTTTTTTCAACCCAAGTTATATCTCTCATCATCAGTTTAACTGTCATGTTTAGTGCGGCTTGGATTCATCACAGCCGTTATGAGCGTGGCGCTCAATTGATTTTTTTTCTAACACTCATCGTACTTATCGCGGTTTTATTTTTTGGCGTTTCCATTCGCGGTACGCGTGGTTGGTTTCGAGTGGCCGGATTTTCATTTCAGCCGGTTGAGATCGCCAAAGTAGCTTTGATAATTTTTTTGGCCTGGCGAATAGAACGTTCGGGACGACAATTTAATCAGCCTGGATTTCTGTGGGGAACAGCTATTATGGCTGGATTCCTGATAATTCCGGTTTTGTTGCAACCGGATTTGGGTTCGGCCGTGGTTTTGTTGGCGATTTGGTTGGGACTTATTTTATTGGCCGGGATTCGTACTCGATACATTATGACTTTATTTATTATTGGAATTGGAGTCATGATTATTGGTTGGATGTTTTTATTTAAGGATTATCAAAAAGAGCGGGTGCTGACTTTTATCAATCCGGCTCTTGATCCTTTGGGCGCGGGTTATAATGTGAATCAGTCAATGATCGCCATTGGGTCGGGCAAATTTTTTGGCCGCGGTTTGGGTTTTGGTTCCCAAAGTCAGTTGCATTTTTTGCCCGAAGCGCAAACTGATTTTGCGATTTCCGTGATTGGTGAGGAATTGGGTTTTGTGGGTTTGATTTTAGTTTTAGGTCTGTACGCCATTTTATTAATTCGTTTGGTTTTCATCGCGCATCAGGCTCGAGCTGATTTTAGGGCGTATACTGTGGCTGGGATTATCATTTTGTTTTCGGTGCAGTTGACGGTAAATATGGGCGCGGCTTTGGGTATTTTGCCGGTGACTGGTGTAACTCTGCCGTTTATTAGTTATGGCGGTTCATCATTAATTACCAATTATCTGCTTTTGGGTATAGCCCTGAGTATTAATCGCCAGGCCAAAACAGCTTGACTTAATTTTTAATTTTTGATATATTCGTGACTGCTTATGAAGCAAGAATTACCAGCCAATCCAGCTCATTCAATTCGCGATCTTAAAAATTGCCGTGTGTGTGGCAGTAATTATGGCGCGGACAAAATTCGTTTGATCGACCGAAACGAGATTGGAGCCGTGGCGCACATTACTTGTTCGGTATGCGTGCATTCAGCTTTGGTTTTCTTTGGGAAAACCGCTCATGGATTGGGATTCCTCGGTATGATGACTGATTTAAATTTTGCCGATGCGGAACGATTTCGCGGCCGGCCAAAAATTTCCGAAAATTTTCTTTATGCAGCCAATGAGTGTTTGACCACAAAATCCCGTCAGCTTGTGGCGGCAATTTATTATCAATGATTATTTGGTAAATTAATGTTTTAAAATGGTATGTCATTTTCTCTTAATGCAAAAACTCGCGTCGGCGGCAAGCCAAATGAGGTTCGGTCACTGGGTGAAATTCCCGCTGTGGTTTATGGTGGCGATCGTCCGGCTGAGACCGTGGTTTCAGTTTTAACTACTGAATTTACACGTTTATATAATCAAACCGGTGAATCCACTTTGATTGATTTTTCCATTGATGGCGCTGCGCCGGTAAAAGTTTTGGTGCAAGCCGTGCAATTGGATCCGGTCAAAAGTTTGCCCGTGCATATTGATTTTCGTCAAATTAACATGAACAAATCAATGGAAGTGGATGTGGAATTGAATTTTGTCGGCGAAGCTCCGGCCGTAAAAGATTTGGCCGGTACTTTAACCAAAAATTTGGATTCGGTCACTGTTACCTGTCTGCCAAAAGATTTGGTTAGCGAATTAACCGTTGATTTATCATTACTGAAGACGTTTGATGACTCTATCCGAGTTAAAGATTTAGTGGCCCCGATTGGTATTACGATTGAAACTGATCCGGAACAAACGATTGCCAAAGTAACGCCGCCTCTGTCTGAAGAAGAATTGAAAGCGTTGGAAGAGCCGGTCGCTGTTGATTTAACAGCCATTGAAGTGGAAAAGAAAGGTAAAAAAGAAGAAGATGGTGCGGAGGCGACTGCGACTGAACCGGCTAAAAAAGAATAATGGTTCTACTTCCCTCGACTTCGCTCGGGACAAGTCGTTCACCATAAATAAGTCAATTTAAAACGATCTCGATTAATTGGGATCGTTTTTTTATAGACCATTATGAATTTTTGGCATATAATCATTGTATGAAAAAAAATAAAAAGTACCAATTAACTAAATTTAAATCTCGTTATTGGTATTTTATCGTCCCGGTTTTTGTATTGATTTTTTACGCATTATTTTTTTCTTCATCAAAAAAGATTTTTGTCGCTGAAAAAAAAGATTTTAAAAAAGTAAAAATAGCGGAAAATATTTGTGAACAGCGTAGTCGTCTCAATGGCATTTGTATAAATTTTAATGAATCTGGTCGTGCATTTGTTGGAGTGATGATTGAAAATCATCCGGTGGCTCGTCCGCAAGCTGGTTTGGCAGAAGCCAGTGTGGTATACGAAGCATTGGTGGAAGGGAATTACACGCGTTTTTTGGCTTTTTTTGATTATGCTGAAAAAATAAATAAAGTTGGTCCGGTACGGAGCGCGCGACCATATTATCTGGATTGGCTCAATGAATGGGGGAATCCATTATATATGCATGTGGGCGGATCTCCCGAAGCTTTGCAGAAAATTGTGGCGCAGAAAATTTTTGATGCCAATGAATTTTATCATGCCAAAAGTTATTGGCGTGATAGTTCACAGTCTGCGCCTCACAATGTGTATACTGATTCGGGAAAATGGACAGAATTTCGACAATCGGATTTTTTAAATTTTTCGAGTTGGAATTTTGTAACCAGTAGTACGCCATGCCTCATACATTGTTTGACTCATATTCGAATTTCCTATTCATCCGAGACTGATGTTCAGTGGGATTTTAATACGACTACAACACGATTTGTTCGTTACCATGGCAATACAAAACATGTGACTGAAGAAGGAGAAATCGTGGCTGACACGATAATCATTCAAGAAATTAAAACAAAAGTGATTGATGGTGAAGGTCGTCTGGCGTTGCAGACAATTGGGGAAGGGCAAGCCGTGGTTGCGTATGATGGAAAAAAAATTAATGCGACGTGGAAAAAAGAATCATTCAAGAGTCGGACGCGATTTTTTGATGGTACAGGCGTGGAAATTTTATTAAAGCCGGGCAAAATTTGGCTAGAAATTGTGCCAAATTTTTCTGTTATTGAATTTACTCAGTTATGATAAAAAAATTTTTTGTGTCAGCGCTGCCCATGCTTGTGGTATTTTTATTTGATAATGTTGTCAATAATTCGTTGGGATTGTATGACCGCTGGCGCTGGCTTGATATTCCCATGCATTTGTTGGGAGGAGTGGTTGCGGCTTGGAGTTGTCACCGATTTTATAAAAAAATAAAAAATGAAATTAACATTAAACCTCTTTTCGCGCGTTTGTGGTTGTATGTCGGCACGACTGCGATCATTGGAATTTTGTGGGAGGTGTATGAATTTTTAGTTCACGTTGTTACGAGAATTATTACTCAGCCGAGTGTGGGAGATACGGTGCATGATTTGGTGAATGATCTGATTGGCGCGGTTTTGTTTTGCGGTTTGATTTTCTTGTTTGATAAAAATAAAAAAAAAATGATTAAACGAGAGTGATAACCACTAACCGATCTTGTTCCGCGAGATCGGTTTTTATTTCAATTAAAGCCGTGGAAAAATATGCTTGTATTATTTTTTTAATCGCATCTTTTTGCGCGGGATCGATTTCCAAAAATATCTGGATTTGATTTTTTATTTTTACGCTAGTTAAATGTTGTTTTATCTGTTCTAATAATTTTTCGTATAATCCCAATCCGTTGTTATTGGCCACCAAAGCCAAACGCGGTTCATACTGAATTGTTGGTTCTTTCTTGAATTGTTCGGCCCTAAGATAGGGGAGATTGGCGGTTATTATAACAAATGACTCAGGTAAATCCATTGAGGGCAAAATGGATTTCCCTCGACTCAACTCGGGATAAACACCATAAATAGGTTCAAGCAAATTGCCGTGCAAAAAGGTAATATCAACGTTGTTTTGACTGGCATTTTTTTGGGCGATGCGCAACGCTGATGAAGAAATATCAGTGGTAATAACGCGGATTTTTTTTTGAGCATTTTTAATAATGGAAATGGGAATACAGCCCGAACCAGTGCCGACATCTATCAGAACTACATTGTGATTGGCATTTTTAATTATTTCCAAAACCGCTTCCACCATTATCTCGGTTTCCGGTCGTGGTATCAAGGTATTTTTATTTACCAAAAAATCAAGACCGAAAAATTCTTTGTGGCCGAGTAAATAGGCGAGGGGAATTCCACGTTGTCTTTTTTTTAACAAACGAATGAAGCGAAATTTTTGCCACCATGACAGTCTAATCTCGGGATGAGCCAACACGAATTCGCGCGGTTTTTTTAAAACAAACGCCAACAAAATTTCCGCGTCGCGGGGATCACTGTTAGAGGAGTATGGTAGCGAATTTATTAATTTGATCAGATGATTTAAAACAAATTAATCCGCTTCAATCGTTGTTCTCCAACCATCATACTCACCGTTACACTCGACGGCAATTTTCCATAAATAAATCACATATTCATTTACGCTTTCCAAGTCCACTTTATCCACTCTCTTGATATGTAAGATGAATGGGAATTTTTTCTCTGATTCGTCAAATTTTTGTTCAACTATATCAAAATCATCTTTTTTAATTTTTGAGATAAATTTATCTCTATCTTTTTCTGTTTCAAAATATATCCAATGATCAACCGCTCGCTCTTTTTTTAAAATATCTCCTCCTTTTTTTAGTTCGTCTATTATTTGACGATTACTTATTCTTTGTAATTCTTCTGGCTTAGGATATAAAAAGTCAAAATAATAACTCCAATTTTTGTCCTCTTTTGAACCAATAGTAAAATTATATTTTGGATAGACAGCCATAACTTCAGAAATTGCCTTATCATAAAGTTTAGTCTGATCAACATAGAAATAAAAATCCCTACGTCCGTCAGAAGTCAGACGTCCGGCATACGTTGATTTAAATTTTGCAGTTATTTTATTAACCAAATCTTTTCCAATAATACCAAGAATTCCACTCTCCTCTTGTGAAGAAAGTCCATTTTTATCAGGATTGTTCATGGTGATGGAAATCCAGATTAAGTTTGACTCATTTTTTATTGGGGCAATTTTATGCAAACCAAGGTCAACAAATATTGAACTTACTTTATCATCGACATTGCTAAAATAAAATTCCCATTTTTCCTGATATTCATTTTCAGGTTGTAAATTTTTTGACTGTTGATTTATCTCCGATTTGTTGAAAATTTTTTTAAAAAGCCCCATAGAAATTACTGTTATTATAAGTCCCATTAAAATTATGGGTATAATTATTTTTATTCTATTTTTAATCATATCGTTCGCCAGTCTTTTCCGCATAATCAGCCGCGCGTAACGCGGAAATAATCGGTTCCAAATTACCGTTTAAAATCGTGGGGATATTATTCCAGCTCTCGTGAATGCGATGATCCGTAATTCGATCTTGAGGAAAATTATATGTGCGAATTTTTTCACTGCGATCGCCCGTGCCGATTTGATTTTTTCGCGCCGCATCAGTTTTGGCTTTTTTCCCCGCTTGTTGAGTTTCATACAGCCGCGCGCGCAAAACTTCCATGGCCTTGAGGCGATTTTGTTGTTGCGAACGTTCATCTTGGCATTGCACAATCATTCCTGTGGGAATGTGGACAATGCGAACGGCCGAATATGTGGTGTTGACTGATTGGCCGCCTTTTCCGCCGGCCATAAAAGTATCAATACGCAAATTTTTTGGATCAATTACCAATTCTGTTTCTTCAATTTCGGGAAGGACTGCCACGCTGACTGTTGAGGTGTGAATCCGGCCGGCTTTTTCCGTTTCGGGCACGCGCTGAACACGATGTACTCCCATTTCGTACTTCATTGATTTGTATACGTCGCGTCCTTTGATGGAAAAAATCACTTCTTTGTATCCGCCAATACCAATATGGCTTTCATCAATTAATCCCACTTGCCAGTTTTGACTTTCAGCGTATTTCATATATAAGCGCATCATTTCGGCCGCGAATAGGGCGGATTCATCTCCGCCCGCGCCCGCGCGGATTTCCACAATGACGTTTTTTTTGTCCATGGGATCGGTGGGACGAATTAGTTCGGCCAATTCCGCTTCTAATTTTTGTATTTTTTCTTTTAAAGAATTTAATTCTGTTCGTGCCATTTCCGCCATTTCGTCAGTTCCTTGTGATAATTTTTCCGTGGCGATTAGTTCCGTTTCAATTTTTTCCAATGTTAATATTTTTTCGCATACTGGTTTCAAATCAGTGTATTCACTGGAAGCGGTTTTTAATTTTTCTTGATTATTAATGACAACCGGATCTTGCAAAGCGGTTTCCAATGATAAAAATTTATTTTTTAGGTCAAGGTATTTTTGGATCATATTTTTTAAATTCAATTAACACTTTAAGGAAATCAAATTAAACTAATTAAAACCAAATCATTATTAATTTCAGTAGTAGTTAATTTTCTTTTCAGTAAAACTCGCTATTCTTTTACTCTCCCAGTCTCTATCCTTATTGATAGCTAATATATTCTTTCCAAGCAAGAGGAAAGAAAGCTCATACACATTACTGAAAAAGAAAATTAACTACTACTGAAATTACCCCAATGCCCAATGCAACACCAGAACATTCAATGTACTAATAAGCAAAATGGAGACGAATATACTTTTGCTGAAAGCTGAGTATATTGACTTACTGAGAATGCATAATCCGTTAGACTATCAGTTGAACAAAAGGATATCGTCGAATTTTGCTTACATGTTAGCACGAATGAAGTTTGATTACGACTTAGGAGACGGAGTTTTTATGAGTTAGTAAAAGCGAAGTTTGCCGATAATATAGAAAGAACAAAGTTTTTTGAAAACAAAAACAGGCCAGCGACCTGTTTTCAATTGTACTTAACTATTTAGCTACTTCAGCCTTTGTTTCAGCGTTAGCTTTTGTTTTGCGCGCAGCAGTTTTGACTTTCTTGCCTTTGCGTGTTTCGGCCGCGGCATTGACCTTACTCATTTTTTCTTGGAATTTTTCCACGCGACGAGCCGTGTCAACCAGACGTTCTTGGCCAGTATAAAATGGATGACAAGCGCTGCAAATTTCCATGCGCAGGTTTTCTTTGGTTGAACCGGTTACAAAAGAATTGCCACAGGCGCAGGTTACGGTAACATTTGACGAATATTTAGGGTGAATTTTTTCTTTCATACAAAATAATAATGAGCGCACTATAGCATATTGATTTTATTCTTGTCAATACAGTTTTGGTCATTCAGCCCTCGATTCTATTTACCTGAAGAGATAAACAAAGTGGAGGGCGGCTCGCGGATCTGCTGGGGAGATCGACGCGAGCCAGAGGTGGAAGCTAGTCAGTGCGCGCAGGCCACAGTGGCTTGATGTAGTAGATGTCGCCGCGATGGTGGCCGGCATCTTCGTAAGTCAAACCGAGCGAGTCGAGGATGGCGTCAAGTCCTTCTTCACATCGCGTATCCATGATCTTGGTCGTTACTTTTCGATCTACGGTTCCCATGGTTGGGATCAAGATCATACCGCGGCACTCCTTCATGATGAAAGCGAGGACTTGGCCAAAGTCCGCATCTTTAATCACTAGGTTGAAAGGAGTGATAGTATCGAAGTCAGGATTCGAACATTTCGCGAGCTCGTCTGCAAGCCTGTTGTTCTCTTCCTCGCTGAATCTGATTATCTCGCTTGTTCGGAAGAACACACGGATAATCTCGGCCTCAAGTTTGTGGATCGTATTGGCCTGCTGAGCAACGGTCGATTCGTACTCAGCAGTTACGTCCCTCAACCTGTTCATGAGCAAAATCTGGCCAATGGACTGAGTAATAATTGCCACGATTAAAATAAATCGGACAAAACCATCTGACGGCTTTTGCACTTTTGTCTCCTTTTTTGTTTAAGTCACTAGGCAATAATAGCTCAAAATCAATTTTTGTCAATTGCCGTTTGACAAAAAGCGTAGTCTTTATTACACTAGCCCCACTTATTTATCCCTCACTCTTCGATACGTCGTAGTCCTGATTATATCCGGGCCAAGGCGCTTCATTTTCCTCTTTCCGACCACTCGGAAGGTTACGAAGAGGAGGAACAAGGAAAAATTATGAAAACTCCGACAATTCTGGAAATGCTCCAGGCCGGCGCCCACTTTGGGCATCATGTGTCACGCTGGCATCCTCAGATGAAGCCGTTCATTTTTACTGAACGCAATCGTATTCATATTTTAAATTTGGAAAAAACCGAAGCGCAGTTAAACACGGTTTTACCGGCCATTAAACAAATGGCGGCCGAAGGCAAACAGATTTTGTTTGTTACTACCAAACCACAGGCACGCGAACTGGTTAAACAAGCGGCGATTGATTGTGGTATGCCTTATTTGACTGAACGTTGGTTGGGCGGCATGTTGACAAATTTTTCGGAAATCAAAAAATTAATCAAAAAATACATTTCTTTGAAAGACAAACAGGCCAAAGGCGAATTGTCCAATTATACTAAAAAAGAACAATTGGAAATTTCCAAAGAACTGGAAAAAATGGATACGTTTCTCGCCGGTCTTGTTACGTTGGATCGCATGCCCGATGCTTTATTTATTCCTTCGGTTCAGCGAGAAAAAACCGCCATGACTGAAGCCGGCAAGACAGGAGTGGAAATTATCGGTATTTGCGATACCAATGCCAATCCGACTAAAGTGACTCATGTGATTCCGGCCAATGATGACGCGGTCAAATCAATCACTATTATGGTGCATTTGGTTCGCGACGCAATAAATGAAGGTAAACTTGCCCAAAAATCAGCTTAATTTATTTTTTTAAATTTATTATCTATGGCAATTACTGCCAGTGATGTTGCCAAACTCCGCGCTCAAACCGGAGCCGGCATACTTGATTGTAAAAAAGCATTGGAAGAAACAAATGGTGATTTTGAAACTGCTATTGATTTACTTCGTAAAAGAGGAATAACTAAAGCGGCCAAACGCGCGGACAAAGTCGCGGCTGAAGGCACAGTGATTAGCTATATTCATGGCGCAGGTAGAATTGGTGTTTTGGTTGAAGTAAATTGTGAAACGGATTTTGTGGCACGTACTGACAGTTTTAAAAATTTAGCGATGGATATTGCCATGCACATTGCCGCGGTCGCGCCAAAATATCTAAGTCGTGAGGAAGTTTCAGTCGAAGAATTGGAACGTGAAAAAGCCGTGTATCGGGATCAACTGGCGAATGAAGGCAAACCAGCGGAAATGCTGGAAAAAATTGTAGAAGGAAAACTGGCAAAATTTTACGCGGAAATTTGTTTGCTCGAACAAATTTTTATTAAAGATGAAACCAAAACAATTGAAGGTTTGTTAAATGAAAAAGTGGGGGAAATTGGTGAAAAAATTACCATACGTCGTTTTGCTCGTTATGAGCTTGGTGAAGGGATTGAAAAACCAGTGGTTGATTTTGTGGCTGAAGTCGGAAATGAATTGAATAAATAATCTACTCGCACTTGTCCACAGTTTTTAAATCTCCTGCGTAAAGTAGGAGATTTTTGTATCGTTTCTTATTTAATAATTTGTTATACTACATAGGCTTTATTCCAGCGTCCTTTTATGTTATTGAATAGAAAGAAATATAGACTTTCTTACCTAGCCTCAATTACTGCGTTTATTACGGTTTGCAATTTAATCCTTGGACCGTTGTTCTTTAGTTTTGAAAGTAATGTTATTCCCAAAGTAAAAGCCGCGGCCGTTACTTGGGTTGCAGGTGCTACGGGAACATGGGAAACCGGAACGAACTGGAGTAGTGGCGTTGTTCCCACCACTGCGGATGATGTGACTATTTCCAGTTCAACTGGCAATATTGTGGTAACTTTGTCAACGGGACAAACGGCTAATTTTGCGTCACTTATCGTGGGCGGTGACAGTACCAGATACGCGACAACTACTTTTGTGGGCAATATTGGCACTGCCGTTAGTACTACTATTGCCACCAAAGGAACCATAATACAAAAAAATACCGCCACTCAAACATTAACCGGAAATTTAACGATCCAAAGCGGAGGAGTTTTGACTCATGAAGCCAATACCACTGCGCAAGATTACGAACTTGATTTCAGTGTTGCGTCTGTTAATATCCAATCTGGCGGTAAAATTGATACTGATGGTAAAGGATATTCCGGTGGCGCTAGTGGTAGTAATGGTAATGGAACTGGCGGCGGAATTGGTGTTGGTAGTGGACGGGGTGGCGGAGGAGCCCATGGTGGCGATGGTGGAATCGGCGGTGATGCAGTTGGTGGAACAGGATATTGTGATATTAGCAGTCCGGCAACAATTGGTTCGGGAGGTGGTGGTGGTGGACAAGAGAAAAGCGGTACAGCGGGTGGTGGTGTTATTATTTTGAATGCCTCAGGAACGGCCACAATTAATGGCACTATTACGGCTGATGGTACAAACGGAACTGATAATGGCGGTTCTGGTGCCGGCGGTGGTGTAAAGATTGTGGCTGGTACTATTACCGGAACTCCCGAAAGTTTTACGGTTACAGGTGGAGTTTCATCTGGTAGCGGTGCGGCTGGTGGCGGTGGTGGCTGTGTGCTTCTAAATTACACAACGTCCAATAGTATTTCTCCGACCACGACGATAATCATGTCCGGTGGTGCCGGTGGTGGTACTGGATATCGCGGTGGCGCAGGTGTTACTTATGTGAAACAAGTCGGTACAAACGGTGATTTATATTCAATTAACAGTGGTACCTCCGGAGCCGGCTCAACGCAAGGAACCACTTCTCTTACGGTTGATTCGGTTACATTAACAACCAGTCCGACATATATTGTTCCCACGGGGAAAACTTTGGTTGTTCGTAATAGTAATCCATTTGTTGCTGGTGACGCAACAGGTATTCTTCAGGTAAATTCCGGAGCTACTTTTACTCCAACGTCCACAACTGATTTTGTAATAGCGAGTTCCACACTTCAAATCTTGAGAGGATCTACTATAACATCTTCATCCAGTCTTGATGTGATTCTTGAATACGGTGGTACGCTTGATATGCGTTATTTCACCACGTCTTCAAACGCGTTTCCACTGGACACACTCTATGTTAAAAATGGCGGTCTTGTTACTCATGGCGCCAATACTACGACTCAGGCTCATGTTATTAATTTGTCATTTACTTCTTCCACTATTGCGACCGGAGGTTCAATTAATGTTGATGGTAAAGGATATTCCGGTGGCGCTAGTGGTAGTAATGGTAATGGAACTGGCGGCGGAATTGGTGTTGGCAGTGGACAAGGTGGTGGTGGTGCTCATGCCGGTGCCGGTGGTACCACTGGTGAAGCTGCTGGTGGTTCAGCGTATTGTGTTACCAGTAATCCTGGAACTCTAGGTTCGGGTGGTGGTGGTGGTGGACAAAGCACGTATGGCACGGCAGGTGGAGGTTTGGTTATACTGTCTGCTAGCGGTGCTCTTACTGTTGCCGGTACTATAACTGCCGGTGGAACATCAAGCACGGGTAGAGGAGGAGCCGGCGGAGCTGGCGGAGTAAAGATAACCGCGGATGTTGTGGCGGGCACACCGCAAAGTTTTATCACTGTGGGTGGAAATGGAACTAGTTCTGTTGCCGGTGGCGGTGGTGGCTGTATTTATATTCTTTATACGACGAGTAATTCCATCGCAGCGGGCAATATATCGGTTGCCGGTGGTACTTCAGTTTCAGGCGGCGGGTTTAATGGTGGCACGGGTAATTTTACTGCCACTCAAAATAATTCCGCTCCGACTGCGGCCGGTTTTCCTTTTTCAAACGCCAGTACCGCTCAAACAGGAACGTTTAATCCCACGTTATTAACGACGACAACACCATCATTTTCCGCATTATATATTGATTCCGATGCTTCCGACACCGCGACCAAAGCTCATATTCAAATGAGTACCAGTTCTTCGTTTACCACCATTAGTCATTGGGATTCCGGATCATCGGGAAATACTATCACGAGCTGTACTCAAGGCAATCGTTGTCAGGATTTAAAATATGGCAATTTTGGTACTGCTCCCACCACGAATTTATCTTTGAACGACGATGCTGATGAAAATTCGCAAACAGTATATTATTGGCGGCTGCATTATTTTGATACGGCCGGTGCCATCGGGAGTTATTCCACCACTACGGCCACATTTACTTTGCTTGATATTCCCAATGAACCAAGCGGTATGGCTGCCGGATCAATAACAGCCAGTGCAGCCACTCTGAGTTGGACTGATAATTCCAGTATAGAAAGTAATTATTTAGTCCAAGTGTCGGGAGATGGAGGAACGACATTTGCCACGGCTACGTCAACTGCGGCCAGCGCGACCAGTATTACGACCAGCACATTAAGCGCCAATACTTCATATCTGTACCGAGTTGCCGCTCAAAATAGCGTTGGTACTTCAACTTATAGTACATCGAGTGCGTTTTATACTCTAGCCAATATTCCCACGTCATTAACTATTCAAACTACGGGTGTGAATGGTGTACTCCAAGCAAGTTGGAGTGCCAATAGTAATCCGGCCGGCACATCATATTATGTGGAAGAAACCGGTAACACGAGTATTAATTCCGGTTTGATAACTGATACGTCTTATACATTTAGCGGTTTAACTGCCGGACAAACATACACGTTTCATGTAAAGGCGCGCAATGGTTCAGCGATCGATACTGCTTACACTGATTCAGTTTCAGCCACGCTGCCTAGTAGTGGAGCGGCTGCGCCATCGTCACCTCCGGCAATTCCTCCTCCACCGCCAATTCCTTTTCCTTTTGGTGATTTTCCACCGGATATTCCGATTCAAGAATTTGCTCCAACCGGATTAATTAAAATTGTTTCAGCGGTTGGTGGCGAGCTTGATATTCTTAATCAAGCTGGTTTGTCTTCGCCCTATGAAGTAAATTCATCAGCTAAAGTTGTCGCTGTTAATGGCGCGAGTGATTTGTTGAATTTACAATCGCCGTTTACTTTTAATTTTTCTTTTGCTTTTGATAAACATCCGCTTGATGCCACGGTAAATTCCCAACGGCAAATATTTTCCAAAGGCGATGCCTATAATTTTGGTTTTCTGCCTATTAATAATGATGCCGCGATTTCTCAGGGAACCTGTTTTTTTGTCAATAATCAAACAAATAAAGTTTGTGATAATATATTTGGTCGTCAAGCATTTAAAATCAAATCTCCGTATAATTATCGCGTTGTTTGGAATGGTAATACGTTGGAATTATACGAAGGAAATTCTAAACTTGACACTAAAAAAATTAATTCGATTTCTAAGAGCGTCGATCCTCTTATTGTGGGAGGTCGTCAATTTACCAACGGTCAATATACGATTAATACTTATTATCCGTCAACAATTTATGAAATGAGAATTAGTTCTGAACCACTCTTGATTTACACCAATAAACCAACTATAAAATTAAAAATTGATTCCAGTTATGCGCCACAATTCGCACTTAAAGAAAGTAACAATGCGCCTTCAGCGGATTTTAGCGCTACGTCATTTGAACCAACTAAATCGGAATTAACGTGGAATTTAAAAGGCGCGGATGGTAAAAAATGCGTCAATGCTCGTTTTAACAGTCAGCAGAAAAATTTTAAGTATGATACATACGCTTGTGTAATTTTAGATACGGCCAAACCAATCGCTGATTTTACTTTTGATAATGGATTAGACAGTACGGGGAAACAAATTTTATTGCCCCGTCTTTTTGGTGTTTCTGATCCTGACGCCAGTATTACCATAACTCAAAAGAAATCATTGTCGCTCGCGGCTGAAACAGCAAATCAAATTAATCTTAAAGCCAACAAAGATGGTTCTTGGATTTATGCGTTTAGTGAAAATTTCCAACCGGGCAATTATGCTTTTAGTGTTTCTGCCCAAGATTTGGCCGGCAACGTATCTGAACCAACCACCAAAAATGTGGTGATTGCCAAAACAACCGAAAAGCCAGTGGAACAGCCGCTCGTGCCCGAAGAAGAACCAAAGAAACCGGAATTACCTAAAGACGTGGATCCGGATGATGAAACGCCGATTGAAGATCAAGATAAACCGATAGAAAAACCAATCAAAATTCCAGCCGAAAAACCAATTGTGGATCCGGCTGATAATTCGGATGATGTTCCCAGTTCGGAAAATTCAGTTGGCTCTGGTGAAAAAAATGGAGAATTAACCAGTAACGGTAATGATGAAATCGGCAAGCTTGAACCAATAAATAATGTTCAATCAAGCGGCAAACTCCGGATTGGTGGAGAATTTTTGGCCGCGATTGCCAAAAATAAAAGCGTGAAGAAATTAGTGGATTTTGTTTCTCAAGAAAAAGTGCAAAAAGCCAATGTCCGAGCGGTTGTTCCGGTCGAGGCCGCGATTGGAGTGGTCAATGTTGCTGTCGGTTTTCAATTACCGCAGTTAATTAATTTGCTTCGCTATTTATTTGGCCAGCCAGCATTATTAGCTCGTCGTCGTAAACGGAAAAGTTGGGGCGTTGTCTATAATAGTTTTAGTAAATTGCCCGTTGATTTGGCAACTATCCGCTTGATTGAAGAAAAAACCGGACGCGTTCTGGCTTCGCAAGTAACAGATTTTAATGGACGATATTTTTTGTCCGCGGATCAAGGTCAATATCGACTGGAAATAATCAAACCGGGTTTTGTTGGATTTAGCGAACATTTGAAAGAAAAAGATGAAGATACGGCGTTTGTGAATTTGTATCACGGCGAAGCATTTTTTTCATCTCAGGAACAGTTTGAAATCAATTATAATATTCCGTTTGATCCGGTAGTAGAAGAAAAGCCGACTGTCCGGATTTTACGCGACAAATTTAGGGAAAAAATCCAGTATGCCTTCAGTTTTGTTGGTTTGGGAGCCAGTGTTATGTCGTTTGTGGCTACGCCTGGTTTTTTTACCGCGGGTTTTGTATTCTTGCATATAGGACTGTTTGTTATATTTTATGTTTTGGGTAATAAAAAATTGCCGCCATCTTGGGGCGTGGTGCGTGATTTGGTTGATAAATCTCCAATCGGTCGAGTAGTGGTGCGCGTCTTTGATTCCGCGTATAATAAGCTGGTCAATACTGCCGTGACCGATAGCAAAGGCCGTTATGCGATTTTAATCGGTCCGAGCATGTATTATGCCAGTTATGAAAAAGATGGTTTTGTCAAAAAACAAACATCTCTGCTTGATTATTCCAGCCAGAAAAATAAAGGAATGGGCGGAATTATTAATCGAGATGAAATCCTACAAAAAGTAGAAAGTAAAAAATAATTTTTAATTTAAAATATGTTGCGAATTGCCATCAATGGTTTTGGCCGCATTGGCCGACACGCGTTTAAAGTTATTCAAAATAAAAAGGGAATGGAAGTGGTCGCAATTAACGATCTCACCAGTTCCAAAATTTTAGCGCATTTGCTAAAACATGATACGGCTTATCCGGATGTGGAATATTCGGTAAAATTTGATGATAAGAATTTAATTATCGCGGGTAAAAAAATTCCGGTTTTTGCGGAAAAAGATCCGAGTTTGTTGCCGTGGAAAAAAATGAACGTTGATTTGGTTTTGGAATGCACGGGATTTTTTCGCGATGAGGAAGGTGCAGGTAAACATCTGACTGCCGGAGCAAAAAAAGTCATTATTTCCGCTCCAGCCAAAGGCGAAATTAAAACTTTAGTTAAAGGCGTGAATGATACAGAATATAAAGGCGAAAAAATTGTAAATAATGCGTCATGCACTACGAATTGCGCGGCGCCAGTAATGCTGGTTTTGGAAAAAGAATTTGGCATTGCCAAAGCGATGTTGACTACTGTTCATTCGTATACTGCTTCGCAGTCCCTACAAGATGGTCCCAATAAAGATTTACGCGAAGCGCGAGCCGCAGCGCAAAATATGATACCGACTTCAACGGGCGCGGCTGTGGCAGTGGCGCAGGCAATTCCCGAATTAAAAGGTAAGTTTGATGGCCTATCGATCCGTGTTCCTACCATTACTGTTTCATTGACCGATATTACCGCGCTTCTTAAATGTAGTGTAACCAAAGAAGAAATCAATGAAGCTATGAAGAAAGCCGAGAAAACCTATTTGAAAAATATTTTGGCTACAACTGACGAAGAATTAGTGTCCAGTGATTTTATTGGCAATCCATATTCGGCCATTGTGGATTTACATTTGACCAATGTGGTTGATGGAAATTTGGTTAAAGTTGTCGCGTGGTATGACAATGAATGGGGCTATGCCAATCGTTTGGTGGAAATGGCGCAGTTGGTGGGGAAAAAATAAAAAGGAATCTGTATGCCGATTAAGTCAATTAAAAATATCAAAAATTTAAAAGGAAAACGGGTTTTGGTTCGGGTTGATACGAATGTCCCAATTAAAAACGGAAAAGTAAAAGATGATACGCGTATTCGTGAAATTATTCCAATGCTTAAATTTTTAATTCAAAAAAAAGCCAAAGTAATTCTCGTGGCGCATTTGGGTCGGCCGGAAGGAAAGATCGTAAATGATCTACGGTTAGATCCCGTGGCCGAGCGTTTAGGTGAAATTCTTAAAAAAAATGTTATTAAACTGGATGATTTTATTGGTTCGGCGGTAGTCAAAGAAATTGCCGAAATGAAAAACGGACAAGTGCTGATGCTGGAAAATATTCGTTTTTCAGCGGATGAAAGTCCCTCTACACGCTCACTTCGTGGTGACTCAGTGGAACCAGGACAAGCCGGTATTAAAGGAACTTTGGCAAAAAAATTAGCGAGTTTGGGAGATATTTTTGTCCAAGAAGGTTTTTCGGTTTGTCATCGAGCGGATGCGTCTGTGGTCGGTGTGGCCAAATATGTGCCGAGTTATGCTGGATTACTTTTGGAAAAAGAAATTAAAAGTTTAAATCAGATTTTAAACAAGCCTAAACATCCGCTTTTAGCAATTATTGGTGGCGCGAAATTGGAAACTAAAATACCGGTTTTGCAAAATATCAGTCGCATTGCAGACGCGATTTTGGTTGGTGGCGGAATTGTTAATACTTTTTTATTAAGTTTGGGATATGAAGTCGGTGCATCGCTGGTTGATAAAAATCATTTGGCGATTGCCAAAAAATTGGCGTGTAAAAAGAATATTTTTTTGCCATTGGATGTAGTTGTCGGTACACGCGATGGTAAAGATTGGCGCGTGGTTTCGATTGAAAAAAAACCACATCGGATTTGCGAACCGGACGAAGCAATTTTTGATCTTGGTCCAGTCACGATTGAACATTTTTGTGTTAGTTTAACGACTGCCAAAACAATCGTCTGGAATGGAGCTTTGGGTTATTTTGAACGACCACCGTATAATGAAGCCACCAATGCTTTGGCAAAAATGCTGGCCAGTGTTTCTCGAAAAGGAGTATTTACCGTAGCCGGCGGAGGCGAAACACTGGAAGTTTTGGCCGCGCTTAAATTGACCAAAAAAATCAGTTTTGTTTCCACGGGCGGTGGCGCCATGCTGGAATTTTTATCCGGCAAAAAATTGCCGGGGATTAAAATTTTGGAAAAATAAATTATGTGGTATACTCCTATCATATTTTTACGAAAATAAAAATTCACTGCAAATCTTTTTCTGAGACCCTCACCCATTCGACTAACGCTCAGGGTATCGGGCTCAAAAAAGCTTTATCCGTTCCATTTTTATTTTAAATTCCCTAAAGCCCACATTAATTATCAATTTTTAAAATGTATGTCTGTCAAAAAAACTCCTGAATTAAACGATAGTCAAACAGGCTCACGGACAATGATGTCTGGTTACAGTGACATGGGACACAAACTAATGTGTACTCTTTTGGGAATTTTACTGGTGTACAGTATTGTTTTTGTCGGCACATTGATTCGTAATAATATCAGAAAATACCATACCATTGGCCGGGCAGAAAAAACCGAACGCACGATTACCGTTGAGGCCGATGGTAAAGTTACAGTTAGTCCGGATATTGCTCTGACCACCATGGGCATGAGTGCTGAAAGCAAAACCGTGGCCGAGGCGCAGAAAAAAAATACCGAAGTCATGAATAAATTATTGGAAAAATTAAATGCTTTGGGTGTGGACAAAAAAGATGTGCAAACTATAAATTACAGCATTTATCCCACGTATGATTACAAAGACGGTGTTCAAGTAATCCGTGGATATCAAGTGGATCAGTCCGTCACCATTAAAATTCGTGATTTGACCAAAGCCAACGATGTCATAGCTTTGGCCGGTGATGTCGGTGCCAATAGTGTAGGCGGTTTGCAATTTACGGTTGATGATCGGGAAATTTACAAAGCCAAAGCGCGTGATATGGCTTTGAAAAAAGTGGCACAAAAACGCGCGGCACTGGCAAGGTCGCTTGGTGTGCGTTTATCCAGCATTGTCAGTTATAATGAATATGATGGCGGCCAAAATGGGTATGGCGATTATGGTAAAGGCGGGATGGCTCCAATGAGTACTGCGCCTGGGCTTGAACATGGCACCAATGAAATTTCTATTCATGTTGGCGTTACATTTGAAGTTCAACAATAGTTCTAACGATGGAAACACGGTCTTCACATAAGCCGTGTTTTTGTTATACTAGACACAAACTAGATTATTTATATGAAAATTTTTATTACAAAAGTATTTGCCAGTGAAATTTTGGATTCTCGCGGCAATCCAACAGTACACGCCACGGTTATTTTATCCGACGGTTCAACTGGAATCGCGGCTGTGCCCAGTGGCGCTTCCACTGGAACACATGAAGCAGTTGAATTGCGCGATGGCGGCGGACGATATGGCGGCAAAGGGGTGTTGAAGGCAGTGAAAAATGTAAATAATATAATTGCCAAAGCGCTCGTTGGTGAAACGGCTGGGGATCAGCGCGTGCTGGATACTTTTTTAAATCAATTGGATGGCACTGACAATAAAAGTATATTGGGCGCAAACGCGATTTTGGCGGTTTCTTTGGCGCATGCTCGCGCCGTGGCGATAAGTCAAAATTTGCCGTTGTATGTTTGGATTCGGAAAAATTTCGCGCTCAAAGAAAAAATTTGGCGGATGCCGGTGCCGACCATGAATATCTTAAGTGGCGGACGACATAGTAACAATGGCTTGTCCATTCAGGAATTTATGATCGTGCCAATTCATCGCGTGTTGTCGGAACGAGTGCGTATTGGTGCTGAAATTTTTCATTCTTTGGCCAATCTTTTAAATAAAAAAGGCTTTAAAACCGGTGTGGGTGATGAAGGCGGTTTTGCTCCGGAACTGCCAAATAACGAGCAAGCTTTGAAATTAATAATGCAAGCAATTAAAGACGCGGGTTATGTGGCGGGTAAACAAGTGGCTCTGGCGCTGGATTTGGCCGCGTCGGAATTTTTTCGGCATAATAAATATTATATTGATAATAATCGCGATGGCTGTGAGGCGGATAAAATCATTGAAATGCTGCAATTGTGGTTGCGTCGCTATCCGATTGTGTCAATTGAAGATCCCTTGGCTGAAGATGATTGGGATAATTGGAAAAAATTAACCAAACGTTTGGGTAATGACGTTAATTTGGTTGGTGATGATTTGTTTGTAACCAATACCGCGCGGATTAAAATGGGAATTGATCAAGGCGTGGCGAACGCGGTTTTAATAAAATTAAATCAAATCGGCACGTTGACTGAAACCATTGACGCGATTTATTTGGCCAAAGATCACAAATATCGTGTTTCCGTGTCGCATCGTTCGGGTGAAACCGCAGATACGTTTATCGCGGATTTGGCCGTGGCCGTGAACGCGGAATTCATTAAAACCGGATCACTTTCGCGTTCGGAGCGTGTGGAAAAATATAATCGGTTAATGGAGATTGAAAGAGAAGTGGGATAAGTATTTTTTGAATAAAAAATCTATTTATTTCTCCCCATCCAGCATCACGCGTAAGAAAAATAAAGTTTCTGATTTCAGTTTTGCTTTGGCCCAGATTTTTTGTTTTTCAGTGAGGAGTTCGCCCAGTCCGTCCAGAATTTTACGGTCGTTTAATTTTTCCAGATTCGCAATCAGTTTTTCCAATAATTCACGATAGGGCATATTAACGCGATTTTCCACAAGACCTTTATTGATTGGCCAATTGTTTTGTTCAAAAAAATATACATCGAAAATATCGCGGTTGGTTTTGCCTAGTCTCTCGTACATCGCCATCAATTTATTGGCGAACATATCCGGTTGATCCATCACCAGCATCGAAATTCCCAAGTATGATTTAAGGGAATATTTTGAGCCGAAATTTCGTCGGTTGATTTCTATCTTTACATTTTGTGCGTTTTTTAATTTTTTACTATACGCCAAAATAAACAATAGATTAAATCTTTTTATATGAGCTTCTTTTATTACGCCGTATTTTACTATTATATTTTTAATTTGGTCAAAAATATACTCTTCTTTTGTCGCATCCAACAAATCAAAATCCAGATCAACGGAAAAACGATCCAAGCCATAAAATAAATATGCGGCCGTGCCGCCTTTGAAACCCAAAAATGGCGCAATGGATTTGTCGGCATAGATATCTTTCAGAATTTGCAATAAGATTTTTTTGTGCGTAGCCGGATTTAACATATATTTAGTTTGTTTTCAAAAAATTTTTATAATATTGTTTTATTTTCCTCTCCATTTTTTTATTTTCGTAGATATGCACCATAGCAAAAACTTTTTCCCAGTTCAGTGATGATAAATTGTCAAAATGATAATCCTTACTTCGATATACCGTGTCCAAGAAAGCCCGTTCAGGCGTGGCAATGGAATATTCGCGGCTTTGGTCAATACCCAATGGGTTGATGAGGGCATTTTTTTTTATGGTTTCAAAAGTATAGATTTGTCCGTCACACACAATTTCTCGTTTAACATACGAAGCCACAAAAATTTGATTGTAATATTGGAATGTCATACCTGAAGCTGCTAGTACAGTTTCAAAACTTATATATGAAGGGCGGAGTATATTGGTGGCCAGTTCTTTTCTGTCATAATTGGCGTCTTTGGCGTACAGACCGCGGCGTAGGCGGATCAACTTGCTTGTTTTAACATAATAATGCAATCGAACTTCGGTTGCTCCGATATTGGTGTCTTCCCACAATAAAAAAATATCAACTGTGGTAAAGACAGTCTTCTTTGATCGGAGTAGGATGTCCAAGAAGTCGCCTCGTTTTTTCGTTATATTCATATATTCTAACTGTATATTAGTCTAAGACTAATGTATAGTTAGAATATATCATATTTGGCCATTCAACGCAAACTCTCACCTGTGTATAAAATTTTCTTATTGTCAATACATTTTACTCGGGTTATACTATCCGCACTATGTCCACCAAAAAACAAATTTTTCCGATAACACCACTTGTTCTTATTATTCTTGATGGTTTTGGTTTGGCTGATCCCAAAATTTCGGGCAATGCGATTACTCCCAAAACTGCGCCGCATATTTTTTCCTATTTAAAAAAATATCCAAACGCGAAACTCAAAGCCAGTGGTCGCGATGTGGGATTATTTGCTAATCAAGAAGGGAATTCCGAAGCCGGACATTTTAATATTGGCGCGGGTAGAATCGTCAAGCAGGATTTAGTGCGAATTTCCGAAGCGATTAAAGACGGAACTTTTTACAAAAATGAAGCTTTTTTGCAGGCGATTCATTATGCGCATGAGCATAAAAGCACGTTGCATGTGATGGGACTTTTGACCAATGGCCAGAGCGCGCACGCGCATCCGCAACATGTGTACGCGTTATTGGAATTATTGCGTCGGCATAAAGTGGAGCGCGTTGCCCTTCATTTATTTACTGATGGACGTGATTCATCGCCGCATTCGGCCATAACGCATTTACGAAAATTGCGTAAATATTTGGCGCCGCATGAAAAAATAGCTAGTGTGATGGGTCGATTTTATGCCATGGATCGGAATAAAATTTGGAGTCGAACGGAAATCGCATATCGTGCTTTGGTTTTGGGAAAAGCTGAGCATACTGCCGCGAGCGCAGAAGAAGCCATTAGTGCAGGATACAATCGCGGCGAAACCGATGAGTACATTACGCCGACTATTATTGAAAAAGATGATAGGCCAATCGCGACGATTGGCGACCATGACGCGATTATTTTTTTTAACGCGCGGAGCGATCGGGCGCGACAGCTTACCAAAGCGTTTGTTCAGCCGCAATCTGAATTTAATGCAATAAATTCAGGGGTGTTTAAGCGCACTCAATTCCCCAAAAATATTCGTTTTGTGGCGATGACTGATTTTGGTCCGGATTTGCCGAATATCTTGACCGCTTTTCCCAGTCCTGATGTGGTGCATAGTTTGGTGTCTGCGATTGATGAACGATATAAACAATTATATATTTCGGAAACGGAAAAGTACGCGCACATTACATATTTTATAAATGGCGGTTATTCCACGGCAATTAACGGCGAGAAACGCGAACTGATTCCGTCGGGCGATACATATTCATATGCTGACAAGCCTGGTATGTGTTCGCGTGAAGTTACGAGTCGGATTCTTTCTCACTTAAAAAAACAAGAATACGATTTTATTGCGGTCAATTTTCCTAATGTTGATATGGTTGGTCACACCGGTGATTATCCGGCAACGTGCCAAGCGGTAAAAATAATTGACGGTCATGTGGCGCAAATTGTAACCGCAGTTATGCGTCAACATGGTGCGGTTGTCATTACGGCGGATCATGGCAACGCGGAAATGATGTATGATCCGGAAACAGGAGCAATGGATACGGAACATAGCACTAGTTTGGTTCCATTTATAATAATATCCGCGTCATTGCGTCATCATAAAATAATCAAATCCGGTCGTTTGGCCGATGTAGCGCCGACATTGTTGCGCTTGCTGGATATTCCTAAGCCAAAGGAAATGACGAGTAAATCTCTGATAAGTTAGTGGATAAATGTTTATTTTTTATTATCGTTAAGAAATATGAATCGTCCAAAACCATTGGTTCTCGCAATTTTAGATGGTTGGGGAGTAGCGCCTGATACAGCAGGCAATGCCATTGTGCGCGCCAAAACTCCCAATTTTCAAAAGTTTATTCGGGAATATCCCACAATGACTTTATTCGCTTCGGGCAATGAGGTTGGTTTATCGTTTGGCGAAATGGGAAATTCCGAAGTTGGGCATTTGAATATTGGCGCGGGACGCGTGTATTATCAGACACTGCCGCGCTTAAACAAAAGTATTGCCGATCATAGTTTTTTTGATAATAAAGCATTTCTGGAAGCGGCTGAACAAGTCAAGAAAAATAAATCCAATCTCCATTTAATCGGGCTCGTGGGTCCGGGCAATGTTCACGCCAGTCAAGATCATTTGGACGCACTTTTGAAATTTGCCAAACAGCAAAAAATTAAAAATGTATTTGTGCATGCTATTCTGGACGGACGCGATGCTACGTTTAACAGTGGTGTGGATTTTATTAAAAAATTGCAGGCGACGATGAAAGATATTGGTGTGGGTAAAATCGCCACATTGTCCGGCCGATATTTTGGAATGGATCGTGATAATCGCTGGGATAGAGTGGAAAAAGCCTATCGCGCAATTGTTAGTGGTATCGCGGATGTTTATGCCAAAGATCCGATTAAAGCCATCAAAGAATCGTATGCCAAAGAAGTTTATGATGAGGAATTTGTGCCAACAGTCATTGGCGAAGAAGGCGAACCAATGGCAAAAATTTCCGACGATGATAGTGTAATATTTTTTAATTTTCGGCCGGATCGCGCACGCCAATTAACGCAAGCGTTTGTTTTGCCGACATTCACGAAATTTGAACGCGAGTATTTAAAAAAATTATGTTTTGTGACCATGACGGAATATGAAAAAGAATTGCCCGTAACAGTGGCGTTTCCGCCGAATGTTGTCGTCAATTGTTTGGCGCAAACCATCAGTGACGCGGGATTAAAACAATACCATATTGCGGAAACGGAAAAATACGCGCATATTACATTTTTTTTGAACGGCACGATTGAAGAGGCTTTTTCGCACGAAGATCGTAAAATTATTCCATCGCCAAAAGTCGCTTCGTATGATAAAGCGCCGGAAATGTCCGCGGCCGCGTTGACCAAAGATGTTGTTAAAATTATTGAGGGTGGCAAGTATGATGTTATAATGTTGAATTTGGCGAATCCCGATATGGTGGCGCATACTGGGGATACCAAAGCGACGATAAAAGGAGTGGAAATGGTGGATAAATGTTTGGGCGATATTGCGGCGCATACTTTGGCGCATCATGGCGTAATGCTAATTACCGCGGATCATGGTAATGCCGAGGAATTGGTGAATTTACAAACCAATGAACGCGATAAAGAACATAGTACGAATCCGGTTCCGTTTATTATTATTGGCGAAGAATATCACGGAAAAACCGGTCCGGCCGGCGATCCGCCCGATGGTGATTTGAGTTTGTTGCATCCGGTTGGCATGTTGGCCGATGTCGCGCCGACGGTTTTGAGTATTTTGGGGATTAAACAGCCAAAAGAAATGACGGGGCGGGCGTTGACATAAGATAACTTAATTTTGAAGATATCAAATCACTACATTACACTAAATTTGGTGATTGCATTATCTATATTACATTAAATTTAGTGATTGGTGTCAAATGTTCAAAAATAGTGTCGTCTATTTTAGTTGGATTTTAATTGTTGCTTCAAATGTGCAATTACACTTTCTTCCACGGCGCGCAAAGTACGACCATCAGAAACAACAAATGAGGCATTGGTTTTATGGCCTTTTGGTTGGTAGAGCGCCAACAACGAAAGCGCGTCAAACGGTTCGCGCGTGCGTAAAAGTCCGTGGATGAGAACACCATCTTTAATTTCCGGATGCTCATGCAACAATAAAATAAATTTCGCGGCCGGCGCCGTGGTGATTAATTCGTCAACAATGGAATGCAATTCATTTTCCCGCGCGCCGGAACGGGCAAAATCTTCGCGCGTAATGGTTGACCACGCCAAACCAATGTTGTCATCGTATTGCAAATGCGATAAAGCCGCGCCCCATAACCGGAACGTGGCGATTGATTTAGTTTGATACAAATGCTTAATAATGGCGCCGCGATCCGCGCCCAAATGCACGAGTTCTGAAGCGGCCGCAAGCGTGGCCGGACGAATCTGTCCATCACGAAAACTGTTCGTGCCCGCGATCATGCCGGTCAAAAGTGCGTTGGCGATTTCCGGCACAAGTTCTTCTTTATATAATTCTCGTAATAATCCGAATAATAATTCCGCCGTCGTACTTTTGATTGTTTCCACTATATTTAATTGGCCGTACTGTTCATTCGCGGCCGAATTATCAATGTTAACGATTGGTGTTTTAAAAAAGAAATCCGTGTTATTGGCGTACAAATCACCAAGCGAAATTAAATCCGGAGTGTTTATAGTTATGATTAAATCATAGGTAAAATCCGATTGCGCCGTGCGGATATTATCTTTGGATAATGTCCCGTGTTCCGGAGTTATAAAAACGCGCAGTTTTTTATCCTGCACGTCATAACTTAATTCTTTGATACCCGTATTGGCGACGTCAATATGAAGAATGAATTTTTGCAAGTGATCAATTTTATTTTTTATTTTATCCACGCCAACGAGAAAACGAAAATTACTCGGCATTTTAAAATCAGGCGCAACAATATCCGCGCGTTTTCCCAAACGTTCAAATAAGCGCGCCAAAGCCGTGGCACTACCAATAGTATCGCCGTTTGCTTCCGGTCGAAATGTGATCAAAATTCTATCTTTTTCCGTGACCAGTTGTTTAAATTGTTCTTGTGTGTTTAATGCCATATAAATACCCTTTAAGTTGATACTTAAAGGAATAAAAGAGTTTATCACGAGCATTTTTTTCTGTCAATCGTAATATGTACGGTCTTTTTGGCTTAATTGTGCCAAATTATTGCATTTTTTTTATCGATTAGTTATTATATGTATACCTGTATAAAGAATAAGAAAAAATTTATCCGGAGATTATGTCGGAAATGCCTAAAAGTTACGATCCGAAATTATACGAAGATTCCATTTATAAACAGTGGGAAGAGAGTGGTTTTTTTAATCCGGATAATTTGAATGGCGAGCCATATTCTATTATGATGCCGCCACCCAATGTGACCGGTGTTTTGCATTTAGGCCATGCTTTGGAAAATGCTTTGCTGGATACGATGGCACGTTACCAAAGGATGTTGGGTAAAAAAGTTTTGCTCGTGCCGGGCACAGACCATGCGGCTTTGCCAACACAAGCAAAAGTGGAAAAACTGCTCATGCAAGAGGGTATTAAAAATCCGCGTCAAGAATTTGGTCGGGAAAAATTAGTGGAAAAAATTAAAGAATTTGCCGAAAATTCAAAATCTACGATTTTAAGTCAAGTAAAAAAAATGGGAACGAGTTGTGATTGGTCACGATTGGCTTACACTTTTGATGAAGATCGAAGTAAGGCAGTGAATGAAATGTTCAAACGCATGTATGATGATGGACTTATTTATCGCGGATATCGCGTAGTGAATTGGTCGGTTACCGGACAATCCACTTGTTCGGATGACGAAGTGGTTCACGTTGAACGGGCGGCAAAATTATATACTTTTAAATATAACAAAGATTTTCCGATTACGATTGCCACTACTCGTCCGGAGACAAAATTGGGGGATACGGCCGTGGCTGTGAATCCAAAAGATGATCGGTATCAAAAGTATGTTGGTAAAACATATCATATTGATGTTGGCGCGGCTAAGCTGTTAGAAATAAAAATCATTGCTGATGACGGAGTTGAAATGAATTTTGGCACAGGCGCGCTTGGTGTGACGCCGGCGCACAGTCCGATTGATTTTGAAATGTACGAGAAACAAAAAGCCAAGGGTGATCCGATTGGTATAGTGCCGGTTATTGGTTTGGATGGTAAAATGACCGAAGCCGCTGGTAAAAATTACCAAGGTTTAACAGTTGAGGTTGCGCGCGAAAAATTTGTCCAGTGGCTCAAAGCAAATAATCTGTTGGAAAAAGAAGAAGAGATTGTTCAGAATGTGGGAACTTCTGATCGTTTTGGCGATGTAATTGAGGCGATTCCGATGACGCAGTGGTGGCTGAATATGCGTCAAGAAATTCCGGGACGGAGCAAAAGTCTCAAAGATTTGCTGCGCGAAGCAGTCACGACTGGTTTGGAAAATAATCCGGAACAAACAGTTTACATAACTCCGGATCGGTTTAAGAAATTATATCTTGACAGAATTGATAATCTTCGAGATTGGTGTTTGTCGCGACAAATTTGGTGGGGACATCGGATTCCAGTGTGGTACCGTTCGACTTCATTCGATTCCGCTCGTGATAAATCGCTCACGGCAGGTCATGAGGAAATTTTTTGTGGCACAACCGATCCCAAAGGTGATGGTTGGGAACAAGATCCGGATACTCTTGATACTTGGTTCAGTTCCGGCTTGTGGACATTTTCAACTCTTGGCTGGCCCCCTCGACAAGCTCCCTCGACTTGGTTCGAGACAAGTCGGGATAAACCGAATGATTTGGAAACATTTCATCCCACGAGTTGGATCCAGATGGGATATGAGATTCGGGATTTATGGATGCTGCGAATGATTCTTATGAGTAGTTACGCGCTCAAACAAATTCCTTTTAAAAATGTTTATTTTCATGGCATGTTACGCGATGAATCCGGCAAGAAATTTTCCAAATCATCGGGAAATAATATTGATCCGCTTGATGTGATACAGCACTATGGAACCGATGCGTTGCGCTGGAGTGTTCTCAGCGGTATTGCTCCGGGCAATGATTCTAAATTTTATGAAGAAAAAATTGTCGGCGCGCGTAACTTGGTAAATAAATTGTGGAATATCGCGCGTTTTATTTCTACAACGGCAAAAATAACAACAAGCAATTCAATTCCGACCGCTGTTACTTTATCTGATCAATGGATTCTCGCACGACTTAATGAAACGGTTAAAACCGTCACAGAAAATATTGAAAAATATAATTTTTCGTACGCGGGCGAAGCTCTGCGTGATTTTACCTGGAATGATTTGGCGGATTGGTATTTGGAAATTGCCAAAATTGAAAGCAAGAAAGATGAAATTCTAAATTATATTTTGCCGACGCTTTTGAAATTATGGCATCCGTATATGCCGTTTGTGACCGAAGCGATTTGGCAAGAAATGTTTGGTGGAGAAAAAATGCTGATGGTGGAAAAGTGGCCGGCCTTGTTTGATATTGCCGCGAGCAATGTCGTACAACCTGATTTTACGATTATTCAGTCCATTATCACTGCCATCCGTGCGGTTAGAGCTGAACACAAAATTGAACCGGCAAAAAAAATATCAGTCACCGTTAAAACCAGCGATAAAAAATTATTTGTCGCCAATGAGGAAGTAATAATTGGTCTGGCGCGTTTAGATAATTTGGTATTTGACGCGGGTTATCAAAAAAATAATTCTACCGTTGGTTTTGTGATTGCCGGTATGGAAATATTTGTTGATCTGTCAGGCGCAGTTGATGTAGTCAAAGAGCGCGAACAATTGCAAAATGAAATCAGCCGGATTGAGCCATATATTGAGTCTTTGGAAAAGAAATTAAGCAATCAAGAATTTACGCAAAACGCGCCGGCCGAAGTGGTTGAAGCCGAACAGAAAAAATTAAACGAAGCCAAAGAAAAATTAGCCAAACTAATCAATCAACAAAAACAGTTACTGTAATAGTATCTATTATGCCGGATCTGACTGAACAGAAATCTATCGCTACCCCCCCTGATTCTCATGATTTTGAGTTAGCACCCGCTGACCATATTGAAAAAATTAACGGTGAGGATATTTTGGTATTTCTTGATAATTACGATGAACGTTTAAAAAATGAGATATCGCGTGTTAGAGAAGCGTTAAATAGAGATTCTAGTCTAACCGATATTATGAAATTGGTTTCGGACATTCGTAAATTGGGTCAAGAAATTCGTCTGGAAGCAAAAAAATTAGAGACTTCGGATACAAACGGATATGTCCGTCATGACGCGAATAACATATTGAGTTGGTCAGTGATGTCATTGCAAGATTTTGCACGTTATCTGGACACAACCGATGAAGTATCGTTCAAAGAAAAATTATTGATTGAATTAGAAGACGCGCAGAAAAGTTGGTTGGTGTATAAATTAATTATGCAAGATGTGGGGTTTCGTTACCAAGATGGAGAGAATATGGTTTCAGCTGTGACCGCGCGTTTTGATCAGGAACGTGATACTGCCGATTTGGTTACCGCTCTCAAACAGCTTTTGAAAAAAAAGTTAGATGAATCAAAAATATTCATTGATATTGATCCCAATAGTGCGGACTTAAAAATAGCCACCCCGCATGGTTTGATCTTGAATATGATTCAAAATTCATTGAGCAATGCTATGGCGGAAAATGTTGGAGCGCGTTCATTTATTTTTCAGATTAAACAAGTGGAAAATGAATTGGTTTTTTCTTTATATGATGACGGTGTGGGCATGCCGGCGGAATCATTACAAAGAGATAATGAAAAATTTATTTGTAAAAAAGGCACAAGCGGAAAAGGGAGCACTGGCCTTGGTTTGGCATTTGCAGACAAGCGTTTGGCTCAAGCCCAGGCCACGCTTATTATTACGTCGCGACAAAAATTAATGTCAGAAAGTTATGACGCAATTCACTCGTTTCCTCCAGTCATAGCGGTTAAACTTGAGTCAATTGAATTGGATCGGAAAGAAGGTACATACTCCACTTGTTTCCAAATTAGAGTTCCGATTATCTAATTTTATTTTTTTATGTCTTTCAGCATTAAAATTATCACCCAGACAACCAACCGAGCTGAATTGAAAATCATTGCCAATGAAGGATTTGGTGATATGATAAAAGCAGTGGTGGATTTGCGTCGTTCGGTAATGGCGGTGGGCGCTGAATTGCATGTCGACGAAGAACAGTTATTATTGCAAAACAATTCGCACCAGGAAGATTTGTGGGGAATTAACTTGTATCCCGATGTCTCGGATGATTCATGGCTTGAGTTTGATTCCATGATTAATATTCGTCCAAAGCAGAATAATCGGACGCGGGCAGTGCACGATCCGACGATCCAACAAAAAATCATTTCCGTGGTACAATTATTAGTGAAAGATTTTTAATCTATGCCGCAAGATATTCCGAGCATTACAATTCACCAAGATTTGGCCGCGGGTCGTTGGCAAAAGATGACACTCTGTGAACAGCTCGGCAACATCGGGAGCGAAGTCAGTCGCGCCCTTAATTGGCAAGAGCGTGGGAATGAAGAGCAATCGTGGCGCGCGTTTGACCGAGCTTTGGAACTTTTTTCTTTAACGCAAACTGACAAGCGTTGGTTTGGTCGATTACAAGAAGTAGCGCGCGCCAAAGAAGTTTTTGGTGATTTTTTTATTGGTAGCAATGAATATCAATCAAGCAAAGAATCCATAATAAAATATTTTGATGCGTTTGCGATTGTAGCGCGACGTTAATATTAAAAATAATTTTATGATTTCCACTGACCAGCAAAAAATTCAAGAATTACTTACCCGCGGTGTTAGTGAGGTAATTGTCCACGAAGAATTGGAAAAAAAATTAATGTCCGGCAAAAAATTGCGGATTAAATTCGGGATAGATCCTACTGGGGCTGAACTCCATATTGGACACGCAGTGCCACTGCGAAAATTGCGTCAATTTCAGGATATGGGTCACCAAATAATTCTACTCATTGGTGATTATACTGCAATGATTGGGGATCCTACCGGTCGTAGTCAAACCAGACCAATTTTGGCGCTGGAACAAATAAAAACCAATATGCAGACTTATGTTGAACAAGCGTCTTTAGTTCTCAATATGTCCAATGTTGAGATTCGTCATAACAGTGAATGGTATGGAGCGGAAAATTTTACTCATCTTTTGATGGATTTGTCTTCAAAAATTACCGTGGCGCGAGTTTTGGAGCGGGATGATTTTAAGAAACGCATGAGTGAAGGATCTGACATTCAAATGCAAGAAATTTTATATCCTTTATTGCAAGGCTATGATTCCGTGGCGCTTAAAGCTGATGTTGAACTGGGCGGTTCTGACCAAAAATTTAATCTTTTGATGGGACGAAAATTACAAAAGCGTTACGATCAGCCAGAACAAGATGTTATCACTGTTCCTTTGCTGGAAGGAACAGACGGAGAGAAAAAAATGAGTAAATCGTACGGTAATTATATTGCTTTACGCGATTCACCCGAGGAGATGTATGGCAAGGTTTTGTCTATTCCCGACGCATTGATTTTTAAATATTTTGAATTGGCGACCGATGCGACACTGCTTCAAATTGAAGATTATAAAAAACAGCTGGCGGCTGGCGCAAATCCACGCGATATAAAAATGAAACTGGCTTTGGCCATTACTTCGCTTTATCATGGTGAAAACGGCGCGCGTGTCGGGCAAGAATATTTTCAATCAACAATTCAAAATAAAGAACGCCCCGACGAAATTCCCGAACTCAAACCAACTGCGTATGATCCGGTAACTGTTTTGGTTGAGGCTGGATTTTGTAAAAGTAAATCTGAAGCAAAGCGTGAAATTGACGGCGGAGGAGTAAAATTGAATGACAAAAAAGTTGTCGGATATGACGCGCCAATAAAATCCGGCGACATAATCCAAAAAGGTAAAAGGTTTTTTGTTAAAATAATTTGATTTTTTTGAACCAGCGCCGTGTACATTTTATTACTTATGATTCAAGAAATTAAAAAAAATATTATTGATCTTCTCACTGCCGCCGGAGTCATGGGCGATATTGAATTATCATCACCACCAAAACCAGAGATGGGGGATTTTGCCTTTGCTTGTTTTGGAATCGCGAAAGAAAAAGGGGAGAATCCGGCTACAGCGGCAAAAAACTTAGTAGAAAAAATTTCTCCGCCAGTCGACGGAGAAGAAGATTTAATAGTCAAAGTTCAGGCCTTTGGCCCATATGTAAATTTTTTTGTTGATTCCCAAGAACTTGCCAAGACAGTTTTAAAAAATATTTTGGAAAATAAAAAATTTGGCACGCACACGTTTGGCCAAGGCCAGACAATTCTCGTAGAATACGCTTGTCCTAACCCCATGAAAGTTTTTCATTTGGGACATTTGCGTAATCTCATTACGGGCGAAGCCATGGCGCGAATCCTCGAAAACGCGGGTTATGACGTTAAACGAGTTAATTACCAAGGCGATGTGGGAATGCATATTGCCAAATCATTGTGGGGCATAAACCAGATGAATGATGTTTTTGCCAGCATGAAAAATAAATCAGTGGAGGAGCAGGTCGCATTTTTAGGTAAAGCCTACGCGCTTGGCGCCACCAAATTTGAAGAAGACGCTGCCACGCAAGCGGAAATTTTGGAATACAATCGTAAAATATATGAACATGATTGGGAAATTCAGGATGTTTATCAAACCGCGCGCGTTTGGAGTTTAGAGTATTTCGATACGATTTACACAAAGCTTGGCACGCGCTTTGATCGTCTTTATTTTGAATCAGAAGTCTTTAATGAGGGTAAAAAAATGGTTTTGGACGGACTGGAAAAAGGGATTTTTAAAAAAAGTGATGGCGCGATTATTTTTCCGGGAAGTGAATGTGGTTTGCATGACCGCGTTTTTATTAACAGTCAAGGATTTCCTACGTATGAAGCCAAAGATCTGGGTTTGGCAAAATTGCATTTTACGGAATACAAACCGGATAAAGTAATTCACGTGGTGGGAAAAGAGCAAACTGAATATTTTAAAGTAGTTTTTCAAGCTCTGTCCGTCATATTGCCAAAAACTAAAGATAAGGAACTTCATTTAGTTGGCGGTTATTTGCAATTGAAAGGCGATGAAAAAATGAGTTCGCGTAAAGGCAATGTAATTTCCGGCGACGAATTGGTTATGTCTGTGGAAAACAATGTGCGGAAAATTATGGCTGAACGCGATATTCAACACAAAGAATTTATCGTAAATAAAGTCAGCATCGCGGCCCTTAAATACACTATGTTGCGAGTGAATGCTTCCGAAGATATGGCATTTGATGTGCAAGAATCGGTCAGTATTTCGGGTGATAGCGGATCTTATGTCCTTTATATTGTAACGCGAATTCGGAGTTTGTTGGTCAAAGCCGGTGTTTTGCCTAATAGTATTGAATTAAATGTGTCCGTTAAAATTCCCGAGGAAATAGGCGCGGAAGAAAAACAATTGTTATTGGTACTTGCTCGATTTTCCGAAGTTACTCAGCAAGCTGTAAATGAATTTAATCCGTCAGTGATTACCAAATATGTGTTTGCGCTCGCGCAGGCGTTTAATGTTTTTTATCAGACTTGTTCGGTTCTTGACGCGGCCACGGAACAAAAACAATTTAGATTGTATTTGGCACAGGCAGTGGCGCGCGTTATGACTGATGGTTTGTATCTTTTGGGAATTGAAACGGTGGAAGAAATGTAAAAAATTAATTTAATATTGTCGCCATCCGCGCGATGCGGTATACTATCAAAGTCCATTAATTTTTTTGTCTAATAATTTTTATAATTATATGTTTCCCAAATCGCCCGCTGAAAATAAAATGGTTTCGCATGATGCGGTTAGTCGTGGATCGGATGATGTCGAGACGGTTGTTGGTCCTTCGGTTGTCGTGGAAGGTGATTTTGCATCCGAAGGCAATATTTTGGTTAAAGGGACAGTTTCAGGCAGTGTCAAAACCGCCCGCTTGTTAACGGTTGAGCCGGGCGCAAAAATAATGGCCAATGTGAAGGCCGGTGACGCAGTTGTGGCCGGTGAAGTTCGTGGTAGTATTAAAGTGGAACAACAGCTGGAACTTACCGCTTCGGCTCGAGTTTTAGGCGATATTCAGTGTCAAATTTTAGTGGTCGCGGCTGGCGCATTATTGCAAGGTAAAGTGGCGATGAAAGGTTTGGAAGGCGCGAGCACTGAGCCAAATGATCGTCGTCGTGTGGCTCGCGGTGGCCGAGTTCGCGGTGAAGAAGAAATGACTGAAGATTCGGCCGAGGTCTAAGACCGTGTTATGTATGTTTATTTATATGATCAGTTTCTTAAAGAGAAGCGCTTTTCCGAAGCGCTTAAATCCGTTGAAACCAGATTGACAGATTACGGTATCGCTGGTAGGATATTGCGGTTACAACATTTTACTTCGGCCGAGAGTATTATTACTGATTCCGTGCAAAAAGGCGCCAAAACAATTGTGGTTGTTGGCAATGACGAAACATTTGCCAAAGTATTGTCGCGTGGCGCGGCTTATCCGGTTTTGTACGGTTTTATTCCAATTGGACCAAAAAATTCCATTGCGAATGTGCTGGGAATTCCCAGCACGGAAGAAGCCGCGGATATTTTGGCGCGTCGGCGCAAAGTGTATTTGGATGTTGGCTGGTTTAATAATCGGTATTTTATTTCCCAGCTTCATATTCCGCCACATCCAATTGTCGTGGAATATGATGAACGGTTTAAAGTTTCAAGCACGAGCCAAAAAATGGAATTGGTGGTGTGTAATTTGCAACCGTATTTTTGGCAAAATCAAGGCAAGCATATGGTTGTTCATCCGCAAGATGGAAAATTGGAAGCATTTTTGCGGCCGATCAAAAAAACCAGTTGGTTTAAACGTGAAGAGTACGAAGATCCGAGTATTTTTCCATTTGAAGAAATGGTAGTCTCTAGTACAACTCCGTTCGCCGTAGAAGCTGATGGCAAAACATCCAAGGAAATTAAAATTACCATCAAGTTGGCCAAGAATCGGATTGAGATGATTGTGGGGAAGGAACGAAAATTTTAAAATTAAAAAGCGCGGGTGGCGTAATGGTAGCCGCACTACCTTGAGGTGGTAGCGTCCGCAAGGGCATGGAAGTTCGACTCTTCTCCCGCGCACAACAAATAGGAAAATTTTAAAGTTCAAACGCTCCACTATCACACCTCATTTTTGGTCTAAAGTATCCTCGTTGATCTTGAAAAAGCAGTTTGTCCAAATAATCAAAACAGCCGTATTTATTTCCGGCATCTTTGGCCGGACTGGTTGGCGCTAGCCGATGTGTTTTGGTGGGACCACCATTAAATTCCAGTGGAAATAATAATGGATTGGTATTTATTTTGTCGCCGCTAATAGGAGTAAAACAACTGTTATCGGAAATCACATTATTTCCATCGGATTTAATTGAATAAATGCAATTTTTACCTTCGCTCGCAATAATGCTATTTTTTATTTTAAAATCAGTGCCGGGAACATTCACTACAAAAAATGTGTGTCCCACTGAAACTCCGGCCGCATCTGAATTTGCTATCGTCGGTATCTTTACTGTATTTTTTGCCACGGTCACATTGGCCAAATAGGTTTTGGAATATGCTCCGGCATAGATTGCTCCGCCATGAGCAAAGACAAAACTTTCCGCATTAGTGTAACCATACGACGTTGCTTCATTTCCGCTAATCGTACTATTCGTGATATAGAATTTACTGGAAGATTCCAAATACATTCCCGCTCCTTGCGCTTTGCCATACAATGTTTTTTCTTGCAATGTGGTTTCCACTTTGTTGCCATAAATGCTGGAACCTTCAATATCTGTCCGAATAATCGCCGTGCTGTATATGCCACCACCACGCGCGTTGGCCGATCCTTTACTTATTTTTGAACTGGTAAACGCGTAATTATTGAATATGGTTGAATTGAGAATTGTTAGTTTGTTGGCATTATAAATTCCCGCTCCTTGCGCCTCCACATCTTTTCCTTTGATGATCAAACCGTTGCGTGGTCCGATTTCCGAATTAATTAAGTAAAGCGATGCCGTGCTCCCATTATAAATTCCCGCGCCGCGAATCGTGGTGTTTTTGTCCAGGCTGTTTTGCTCTATATTATTCTGATAGATTTTGACCGCGAACAATTCCAATATGCCTTGATTATGGATTCCCGCGCCTTGCAGTGTTGACGAAGCGGATAAATAACCGTTCGTGATACGCAGATTATTTATTACGACATGAGCATTTTTGGCAATGGCAAAAATTCGACCGGTTTTTTGGGCATCAATAATGGCCGTGCCGTTTATCGTCATATCAACGTTGGTATCAGGCGAATCATTTCCCTTTATCAATAATTCGCCGACAAGATTTATTTTTTCAATTGTGGGAGAAATGGTGATAACATCAGTTTCGTTGTTGGTATTTGCGACTTCAATAGCGCCACGCAATGTACAGGTCTCAGTGCACAAATCTGTGTCCCCGCTATCATTTACTAGAAATATTTTGGCCGCGGTATTTTGAACAAGAAAAAAATTGACAATAAAAAATATTAGGGCTGAAAAAATCAGTCTCATATAAAGAAATTTAAATAGTTAAATAAAAAAAAACTTTTTGTGCGCAAAAACACAAAAAGTTCAGGAGGATTCTTTAGCAATGAATGTATTATAATTAAAAATTTTAATGAAGTCAATAGACTTGAATAGAACAGGTTAGGGATGTTTAATTTGACACATTTTCTAAATTTGGTATAATTTAGTCAGTTAATTGACCATATTTAAACTAATTTAGTCAATATGTATATTCCACAAAAACAATTGGAAAATCTGTCTCGTTATGTTAAGCCGGGTAAAGCCGTAGTGATTTTTGGTCCTCGCCGTACCGGAAAAACAACCTTAGTAAAGAAATTTTTAGCAAATTATTCCGCTAAATATTTATTTGTTACCGGTGAGGATATTAATATACGGGAATATTTGAGCAGTGAATCGATCGAGAAATTAAAAAGTTTTATTGGTAGTAATAAGCTTGTGGTCATTGACGAGGCACAAAAAATTCCGCAAATAGGTTTGAATATAAAACTAATTATTGATCATCTGCCTGAAGTCGCAGTGATTGCGACCGGTTCATCAGCGTTTGATCTTGCTCGCAATTTGGGTGAACCTCTCACTGGTAGAAAGTATACGCTTAAGCAATATCCACTGGCGCAACTAGAGATAGCCCAAATTGAAAATCTGGCAGAAACAAATGCGCACTTAGAAGACAGGCTCATATATGGTTCATATCCCGAAGTGGTCATCGAGTCTGGAAGAGAAGAGCGACAAATATACCTCAAAGATATTGTACAATCATATTTGTATAAAGATATTCTTGAGCTGGATGGTTTGCGTTATGCTCATAAAATAGTTCAATTATTACAGCTTCTAGCCTTTCAAATTGGAAAAGAAGTCTCCTATTCCGAATTAGCCACACAGCTTGGGTTCAGCAAAAATACCGTGGAAAAATATCTTGACCTTTTGGAAAAGAATTTTGTGGTCTATCGTCTGACCGGCTTTAGCCGTAATTTGCGTAAAGAATTACGCAAAAGTCATCGCTATTATTTTTATGATAATGGTATACGCAACGCGCTCATTAATAATTTTAATACCATTAGCGTGCGCGACGATATCGGTATGCTGTGGGAAAATTATCTAATTAGTGAACGTCTAAAGAAACAAGAATATCACGGCTTATTGAGTAATAATTATTTTTGGCGCACGTATGATCAACAAGAAATTGATTTCATTGAAGAAAGAGCAGGTAAACTTTTTGGCTATGAGATGAAATGGAAGTTTAAAAAAGTGAAACCGCCAAAATCGTGGTTGGATGCATACCCTAATTCTGAATTTGTGATAATTTCTCCTGAAAATTATTTGGATTTTATTACATAGTTTGTTATACTCCCATCCACATTAATCTCCTCATTTAATTCCCTATGACGCTCATAAAGCCATTGATTACCACCACCCTTTTAATGGGCAGTATCGTGACTTTTTTTTCTCACGTTAATTCACCCGTTGTTACTAATGAAACCATTACGAAAAAAACAGCGAATGAAATAAAAGTCGCTCCTTTTTTTATTGCCAATAACGGCCAAATTGATGATGATGTCCATTTTTATGTCAAAGGAAGTCAACATTCTTTCTTTCTAAAAGAGAGTGGAGAAGCAGTTACTCGCAGTATTTATAAAGAAGATAAAAAAGAAAATTCCGATTCTGTTTTACCCGGAGTGGAAACTGCAAATGCCCAAACCGTTCGCGAAGTAGGATTTACTCAAACATTTATTGGAGCAAACAGAGGAGTATTGCCAAAGGCAGGAGAACGAGCGATTCCGATTCTTAATTTCTTTACTGGCAACAAAAAAACAACCGAAGTTCCCACGTATAATGATTTTACCTATAAAAATCTGTATGATGGAATTGATTTGACCTATCGGGTATCCAAGGAAAACAAAGTTAAATACGATTTGATTGTTGGGGCAGGAGTTGATCCCCGCAACATTGTGATGCAGTTTGCCGGTGTGCAAGATTTGTTTGTTGATTTTGAAGGTAATTTGCAGATGAAAACCCCTGCCCAGACATTTACCCAGCACAAACCCTACGTGTACCAGTTGGTTAATGGTGTTGAGCAAGCTGTCGCGGGATCTTATAAAGTCAATATAAGCAATAATACCGTCAGTTTTGCTCTCGGTAATTACAATCTCGGTCTTCCACTTATTATCGATCCGGTCTTGGATCAGTTGGGTGCAAGTACGTTGTATGGAGGGTCTGGTGCAGATAGTATAAATAGTCTTGTTCGAAACAGTTCAGATCAAATTTATGTGACAGGTTCCACAGATGATAGCACTACTGATTTGCCGGTCATTTCCGGAGGATATGACATCTCTCACAATGGCGGTAATGATGCATTTGTTGCTCGGTTTGATAATAATCTGGAAGATCTCACGTATGCTACTTATATTGGTGGATCTAGTAGTGAATATGGTGAGGATATTGCGCTTGATACTAACGGAAAGGTAGTTATGGTTGGGCATACAAATAGTGGAGCATCATATCCAACAACCGCTGGATCATATTCAAGTTCCTCCGCTGGTGGTTTTAATATCCTTGTTTCGCGATTTTCCGCCAATTTAGCTGACCTCGAAGCATCTTCCCGATTTGGAGGAAGTGAGACCGATACTGCCTATGGATTATATATTAACAGTAGTAATATAATCTATATTTTAGGCAGCACTGGCAGCTCCAACTTTCCGGAAGTTAATGGAAATTACCAAAGCTCGTATGGAGGAGGCGAAGGAGATGTATTTGTAGCAAAGTTACCAAGTGATTTAACCTCTCTTGAATCTACCTATCTGGGTGGCGCGGCTGGTGACTATATTTATAGCGGGAATGCTCCACTTGTAGCAGATAGCAGTGGTAATATTTATGTTGGTGGTTACACTTTTTCAAGTGATTTTCCCACAACCGGCAGTGCCTACGATACTACATTTAGTGGTTCGAATTATGAGGCCTTTATTAGTAAGTTCTCATCTGATTTAACATCTCTTTCCGCTTCCACTTATTTTGGGTCTACCGGTGTTAGTCGGGTTGTAGATTTAATTTTCGATTCAAATGGTGCTCTATATGCATCTATAGTAGTTGTTGGTACTGTGTCAACAACTCCAGATGTACTGCAGACAGATGCGTCAAAAGGATACATCGGCAAGTTTACGTCTAATTTACAGACACTAAGTGTTGGCACCTATTTTGGTGGTGCTGGTGTAAATGTTTACCCGCGAACAATGACACTAGACAGCAGCGATAACGTTTATATTGCTGGAATTGTCTCTAGCACTATTTTCGCCACTACATCCGGCGCCTATGATACGTCGTATAATGGTGGTGCCTACGATGGTTTTGTTTCAAAAATAACCGCTAATTTGCAGACATTATCCGAATCAACGTACATTGGAGGTAGTGGAGAGGATTATATACTTGCTATAGCATTAAATGTGGATCAGGACAATGTGTTTGTAGCAGGATATTCCGATGATTCCACTACTGATTACCCCACAACAGGAGATGCGTATGATACCACACATAATGGACTTGCGGATGGGTTTATAACTATTTTTGGAGCAATAGGAGGTATACAGGGCGGTGGTGGCGGAAGCAGTGTTCCGGAGTTTTCAACCTACATATATCTGATAACTTTGTTCTGGTGCGGGTATCTGTTGTTCAAAAAATTTAACCCGCAATTTGTCTAGCTTGACACATACACGTTTTTCCTGCTAGGTTTCCTTTGTTCGTTATACCATAAATCACTTATTCCTCGGGGCTCAACTTCGAGGTAATTCATCAATATGAAACGAAGTTTTTTTCTTAGACCTCTTCTGGTTATTTTTTTGGTTTTCGTCAGCCTAGCACCCAGTGGAACACTACTGGCCGGCAATGGTTTGGAAAATCAGACCGGATTCGACCAATACGAACAGGGCAAGATATTGGTAAAATTTTCTTCTGATCTTGGTCTTGATTTGTTGGAAGGGGATTCGGCGGAAAAACGAATAAGAGGAGGAAAGCTACTATTTGTTGGAAATACCAAGCACAAACGCGATGCCAACTCTATTTTGAATAATCAATGGATAGAATCCATTGAGCCATTTTTCAAAGGTGCTCATTATTCAGCGCGCTTGATCAGGGCAAAAGATGGAACAATGACTTTGCAAGAGATAGAAAAAACGCGTATCAATACTCTGCGACAAGCTCGCAATTTGGTTCCTTTGCCTGTCGCGCAGACCGTTACTACGTTGTCCAATATTTACCAAATTACTTTGCGTGCCGATAAATTTCAAAATACAAAACGATTCGTAGATTTTCTGTCGGCACAGCCATACATTGAATTCGCGGAACAGCTCGATCTTCCCACATTGGGAATTTCTACCGTGCCAAATGATCCGCTGTATCCGGATCAATGGACACATAATAACACTGCTTTTAATGATGGTACGCCCGGAGCTGATATCAATACACAAGAAGCTTGGGATACTGCCACCGGCACTTCCACAGTAATCGTAGCCGTTCTTGACAGCGGTATTACTCCACATAGTGAATTTTCCGATCGTTTGCTCGATGGTACTGCATACTATGGCGACACTACGGACAAAGGTAAAAATGATATTTCCAATTCATCTCCCGATGGTCATGGTACGCAGGTCGCGGGCATCATAGGCGCGGAAGGTAACAATGGTCAGGGACTCGCTGGAATATGTTGGAGCTGTAAAATGATTCCAATTCGCATTGTTGATTCAGGTGGATCAGGTAGCAAATTCAATCTTGCTGCCGGTATTGGCGACGCGGTATCCATGGGCGCGGATGTCATAAACATGAGTATCGGTTATTCAAACGGTACAGCCACTCTGCAAGCCGCGGTACAAAATGCGTTCGCGGCAGGTGTTACCATGGTCGCGTCGAGAGGTAATTATAATTTCAGCAATCCTCAATTCAGTTCAAATGTCGCGCCGGTATTTCCCGCCAGTTATCCGGAAGTAATATCCGTGGGTGGCTTGAGTCCTTGCGATCAGCGTAAATCAGCTTCTTCATGCGACGGGGAAAATTGGTTCGAGAGTATGTACGCGGACACCTTATCAATTTTGGCTCCGGGAACAAAAGTTGATACTACGAGCAAAAATGGTGGCTATGTGAATAATTTTAACGGTACCTCAGCCTCGGCTCCGGAAGTCAGTGGTGTAGTAGCCCTCATGTTATCTGTCAATCCTACGCTTACTCCTACGCAAGTAAGACAAGTTTTAGAGAGTACCGCGGTTGATCTCGGATCTGCCGGATATGATTCTGAACATGGATACGGAAAAGTAAATGCCGAGGCTGCAGTGTTAGCGGCGCAAGCATTGTTGCCTGTTTCCGCGCCCACATTGCTGGCCCAATGGAATTTTGATGAGCAAACATGGAATGGCGCGAACGCGGTTACAGATAGCGTAAACGCAAATCATGCCACTGCCTTTGGTGGAGCGTATCCTACCAGTAGTCCGGAAGTGGCGAGTGGTACAGCCGCTGTATTTGATGGAATTGATGATTATATAAAGACGCCGATTGTGTTTACCTCGCAAGGCGCGTTGAGTATCAGCGCGTGGTACAAAACAAATAATATCGGCAAAGATCGTATGGCAGTTGTGGGAGGCAATGCCGGCGGACGATTTGAAATGTATGTGCATCAGGGTAAGCCCGGATGTCGTGTCTGGAAAAATGGAGAAAAATCAATATACGCGACAGAGCAATTTACAGGTGACTGGCATCATGTGGTATGTGTCCAAGATTACAGTGTCGGACAGACTCGGCTATATGTTGATGGCATACTGCGCGCAACGACGGCAAGCGCTTCAGATAGCGGAGGTGGATATTGGCATATAGGTCGTTCAGGATCAGCTTTGGCTTCGTCGTTTCAGGGTATGATTGATCGTGTTGGCATGTACAGCCAGACACTTGATGACGCGGATGTGCAAACTTTGTACACACAACAAAATATCTACAGTCCTGTGGCGCAAACAGACACTTCTCTACTTGGTGAATGGAAATTTGAACAATCCGCATGGACAAGCGCCACAGGTCAAGTGATTGATTCCAGTTCAAACAATAATCACGCGACAGCGCAAGGCGGGATACAGCCAAGTACCGTCGCAGGTGTTCAAAATACCGCGGCGAATTTTGATGGAATCAATGACGCCATTCTCACCCCTGTATCTTTTTCCAATGCGAATGATCTAACCATTTCCGCGTGGTACAAGACAGACAACGCGTCACAACAGCGTATGACGCTTATGGGCGGTAACACCGGCGGGCGCTTTGAAATGTATGTACATCAAGGCAAGCCCGGATGTCGCGTGTGGGATACGGCTGACCGCTCCATTTACGCGCCACAAGCATCAGTAGGTATATGGACTCATGTGGCTTGTATTCAGCGCTATGGCGCCTCTCCTTCGACAGAGTTGTATGTAAACGGCGTATTCATTACTTCCACTCCACGCAGTTCTGTCGCGGCCGGAGGCGCGTGGTATATCGGTCGTTCCGGTTCAAGCATCGCTAACTATTTTAATGGTACCATAGACCATCCCATCATACGCGCCCGTGCTATAAGCTCTGCCGAAATAACCGCATTATATAATAGTACAATCGTCGATTATCCTATAGTTACTTTTGATCCTGCATTGACCGCATGGTACAAATTCAATGAAACCGCTTGGACCGGTCAAATGGGGGATGTCTTTGACGCTACGGGGAAAAATCCGGCTCAATCAAAAAATGGAGTTTCGCAGACAGTCAAATTGGATACGGACAAGGTCGCGACATTTGACGGTGTGAATGATTTTATTTCAACACCAAATAAATTCACATCAAATGCTTCGATAACTCTTTCCGCGTGGGTCAAAACATCAAATCAGACAAAAAAGCGTATGACCGTTGTTGGAGACAATGTAGGCGGGCGCTTTGAAGTATATGTTGATCAAGGCAAACCGGGATGTCGTGTGTGGACTACGAAAGATATGAGTATATTTTCAAATTCGACGATAGACGGGCAATGGCATCATATTATATGCGTGCTCGATTATGCCTCTGGACAGACTCGTCTCTATGTGGATGGCGTGCTTCAGAAGCAGGTCAACGGTGTCTCTGTGTCCGCTGGGGGTTATTTCTCTGTTGGAAAGTCAGGATCCGCCCTCGCTACTTATTACGAAGGATCGGTAGATAATGTTCAATTATACAGTAAGGCTTTCACTGACGCGGAAGCTGCTACTTTGTTTGGACAGGGATAATGAGAAGAGGAATAAGTTTATAAATATATCCTATAAACAGGAGCAAAAATAACAACGATCCAATACCGCTATGGAATGCTTGGATGGCAAATTCAGGAGAATAATACGCGCCAACCAACAAGATAAGAAGCACACGGATGGTATTTAGTATATACGTTGCCAACAATCCAAGAATAAATAAGACAATGCTTCGTATTATATATATTTTGTGATGCAAAATAAGCATAAGAACAGCAATCGAATACAGGGTGGTAAACGCAGTCATGGAATAGATTCCGGCGCACGGAGCTCCAATGTATATATCAAATTCTTTAATAATAACATGATATGTATTCGGTTCTATACTATACGGCACGTGCAGCCAGGGAAGTACGATACCTAATAAAAATATGGTACCGCCCGAAAGATATGGCCAAATATAATCAGTCAGAAGAAAAGCGCAAAAAAGCGGGAAAATAATAAGCGTGGAAAAAATCAATTCAAATTTGAATCGTCCGGCGAAATGTGTACCAAAAATAGCGAGAAAAATAAGGACATGAGTAACAAAAATAGTTATTAAATATATCGCATAGCGATCAATTTCTTTTTGCCCAAAAGAAAAAATCCATGGTAGATGAGTGTAGATAAATAACAAAAGTCCAACGCAGAAAATAGTTTCTATTTTATTTTGTTTAAAATATTTAATTGAACGAATTTTTTTGGCCGATAGCGCCAGTACGATTGCGAGTATGACAAATCCAATATAACGCAAAAATCCATCGTTGAAAATTATTTTATAATAAATACTTTTTTCTACAATAAAATTAAAGGCAAAACGATTGACTGTATATAAAATGCAAAAAAGCATTATGCGTATAACAATCTGACTTAGATGATTTTGTTTGAGAGTGTTCCAATCAATTTCAATAAATTTCATATCCCATATCATACCGTACTTGCTGCGGTATTGGCTAGGGTACTAAAAATACGTGGAATTAAACCACGTATTTTTATACTTCTACCATATAAGCCGAATTTTGTCCTTCGACTCGACCTTCGGTCTCGCTCAGGACAAGTCCCTGTATAATTAAGGATTTATCATGAGCGAGCGAAGCGAGTCGAATGATGATCATTTCTCTTGTCCCGATGTTACCATCGGGATCAAATAACGAGCTAACTTTTCGAATCCAGACAAGTCGGGAAACGCTGCTCTTTCTCCAGGTAGGGTTTGCCATGTTGTCATGTTGCCATAACAGAAGTATGGTAGCTTTTGACTCGAGGACAAAAACATCCATACACTTTTCACGTTTCACCACGAAGTGGTGACCCTGAGTGAACGAAGTGAATCGAAGGGTATCCTTCGACCTCGCTCAGGATAATCACTTCGCGATTAGTATTGTCTCTGTGGCACTATCCCGTACGCCGCGTTACCGCGTCGCAGGTGGATGTTATCCATTACCTTTTCCAATTGAATGGGCGGAGTTCGGACTTTCCTAACCTCGACTTTACGTCGGAGCTCGATCATCTTGGTAGAAGCGAGGGAATAATAGGATAAAGTTGGATAAAAGTCAAGATTCATTTTATTTTTGATTTTCCTTTTTGATGGTTGACCGTAACGGATAATTGGGCTACTCTTATAGTAATAAATCTTATGAAAAAATCAGAAATCATCCTGATGTTCATCCAGTTGCCCTTGGATTTTATTTTGTTACTTTTGGCTGGCTGGTCAGCCTATTGGTTGCGGTTTTCCGATTGGGCAGTGGCTTGGCGACCAGTGTTGTTTAATCTAACGTTTGACAATTTTACCAGCATGCTCGTAGTTGTGGCCGTGGTATGGATTTTAATTTTTGCGTTGAGTGGCTTATATTCCACTGATCCCAACCGAAAATTATTGCCTGATTTGGCGCGAGTGCTACTTGGTTGTTCCGCCGGATTGTCAGCTGTTGCGGTCTATGTTTTGTTTAGGCAAACACCGTTTGATTCGCGTTTTTTAGTTGTTTTTGGTTGGGGATTTGCAGTTTCGTATGTGTGTTTTGGTCGCTTAGTTATGCGCGGATTTAAAGCTTTACTGTATCGGTCTAACATTGGTTTGCGTTGCGTGGTTTTGATCGGGGAAAATAATAGCACAGAATCAATTGTCAGTGTGTTGACCACGAGACGCGAATTAGGATATGACGTGCTTGGTGTGTACGAGCATCTTGATGAGCCAACTTCGCGCATTTTGGCCGAACTTGATTTGGATGAAATTATTTTTTTGAATCCGCGCGCGCACGAAGATGAAGCTTTACGTGCAATTGATTTGTGCAATGAGCGTCATATCGTATTTAAATATTCAGCGGATTTGTTCGCAACGTATTCTTCGCATATGCGCGTGCAGCCGTTGGCCGGTGTGCCGATTGTTGAATTAAAGCGCACGGCCCTTGATGGGTGGGGCCGGGTGTTAAAGCGCGTCACGGATATTGTGGTGAGCGCAGTATTAATTATAATTTTGGCACCAGTAATGCTCGCGGTTGCTTTCATTATCTGGTGTGAAACCGGTCGGCCAATTATTTATAAAAATGAACGGGTGGGTATTCGCGGCCAGAATTTTTTTACGTTTAAATTTCGTTCAATGTATCAAAAAGATTCGACCGGATCGCAATTTGGGGCGGATGGTGAAAAAGCCGAAGCGCGTGAACAAGAATTAATTAAAAAACAAAACAGTAAAGCCGGTCCGATTTATAAAATTGCCAATGATCCGCGCGTTACGCCATTTGGGCGTTGGTTGCGACAGTGGAGTTTGGATGAATTACCACAATTTTTTAATGTGTTGAGTGGATCAATGAGTTTGGTTGGTCCGCGTCCGCATCAGCCACGCGAAGTTGGTCAATATCACGCCGAACACAAGCGGGTTTTAATTATCAAACCAGGCATTTCCGGCTTGGCGCAAATTTCCGGACGCAGTGATTTGTCATTTACCGATGAAATTCGTTTGGATGTTTTTTATATTGAGCATTGGAGTTTATTTTTAGATTTGGTAATTTTTTTTAAAACTCCGTTTATTTTGTTCAAAAAACGACGAGTTTTATGAAAGTGGCTTTGGTGCATGATTATTTAAGTCAGGATGGCGGAGCGGAAAGGGTTTTGCGTGCGTTTCATGAATTGTGGCCCGATGCGCCGATTTTTGTTTTGTTTTGCGAGCCGGGGAATGTTCCCGGTTTTGCTGACGCGCAAATTCATGAATCATTTTTGCGTTGGCTACCGTTTGGTCGGACCAAATATCAATGGTATTTGCCCTGGATGCCGATTGCGACCGAGCGTCATAATTTACATGATTTTGATGTCGTGATTTCTTCCACGAGCGCGTTTGCCAAAGGGGTTTTGACTCGACCGGATACGCTGCACATTTCTTATTGTCACACTCCCACGCGATATTTATGGACTGACACGCATGAATACATTGCTGATCTTAAATATAATCGTTTGGTCAAAGCGGTTTTGCCAAAATTAATTCATAAATTACGGCTGTGGGATAAAATGAGCGTTGACCGGGTGGATTATTTTGTGGCTAATTCCGGCACGGTACATTCACGGATTCAAAAATATTATCGGCGCGACAGCGATGTTATATATCCGCCGGTTGATACGCATATTTTTCAGCCCGCGGAATCAATCGGCGATTATTTTGTGTCGGGCGGACGATTGGTTCCGTACAAGCGTTTCGATCTTTTGGTGCGTGTGTTTAACCGATTAGGAAAGCCACTTAAAATTTTTGGGATTGGGCCGGAATTGTCAAAATTACAGGCGCAGGCAAAATCAAATATTCAATTTTTGGGGCGAATTTCTGAAATGGAAAAGGCTGATTTGTTGGCAAAGGCTCAAGCATTTTTGCATCCGCAAATTGAAGATTTGGGGATTACTCCTTTGGAGTCAATGGCCGCGGGCAGACCGGTGATTGCCTATGGCGTGGGAGGGGCAACGGAAACTGTAATTCCGGGCGAAACCGGCGTCTTGTTTCATGAACAAAATTGGGAAACCATTTTTGATACGGTATTGCGTTTTGATCCCACGGCGTGGAACAGTCAAAAAATTAGAAGTTGGGCGGAGCGCTTCAGTGTTTTTCATTTTAAAGAACGTTTTCATTCGTACGTAGATAATAAATACGCGGTGTTTCAAAACGAACGTGCGCGCTGTCAGTTGGAAGTGCGTTAAGAATGGGCATATGTGTTAAAAATAAGTATGCGTGTTAATTTGCCGCTATGAATATTGCGATGGATATTCGCGTGCTCGCGACTATGCCCCGAACCGGAGTAGGGGAATATACGTTTGAACTGCTTAACGCGATTTTTTTATTGTCTCCCCAGAATACCTATTTTTTACTTTCCAGCGGCTGCAAAAAATTTTTTATGCCGCCGGAATGGCAAAAACCAAATATTATTTTGATACATTTGTCTTTTTCCAATCGATTGCTGAATATACTAATGTTTTTATTTAAGTGGCCGCGTTTGACTGATTGGCCTCGTCTTGCCAGATGGCCGCATTTGAATAAAAAATGTGTTCCAAAATTTGATGTTTTGTATATTCCCAATTTTAATTTTGCTCCACTTGATCCGACGGTTAAAACTATAGTCATGGTTCATGATATTAGCTTTGCTTTATTTCCCCAATTTTTTTCGTGGAAACAGCGTCTTTGGCATTGGGCTTTGCGACCGAAACATTTATTACAAACAGCTGATCAGATTATCATGCCTTCACATAATACGCGGCGCGATGTAATTGAATATTTTGGTATTGAAGAAAAAAAAGTTACGACTCTGTATCCCGGATTATGTTCAGAATTTTTTGCTCCGAATGAAGCAGAAATTTATCGAGTTAAAAATAAATATAATTTGCCAGACAATTATATTTTATTTTTAGGCACGCTTGAACCGCGCAAAAATGTGGCGGCGATTATTTATGCGTTTCAAGAATTACATCGCACTAATGCACTGGCTCGCGATTTAAAATTAGTGATTGCTGGCGCGCTGGGCTGGAAAAATTCAGAGGTAAAAAAAATGATTGCGGCTGACAAACATATTGTTTCAATTGGGTATATTGATGAAAAAGATAAGCATGCCCTGTACAAACTCGCTCGCGTGTTTGTGTATCCCAGTTTTTATGAGGGTTTTGGTTTGCCGGTTTTGGAAGCGATGGCCACGGGAACACCGGTTATTACCAGTAATCGGTCTTCGTTAGTTGAAGTGGCTGGCACGGCCGCGTATCTGGTTAATCCGGATCGGATTGATGAATTAGTTACTGGTTTGGAAAGATTTTTGTTTGATTCCGAATTACATAATTTGTATAAAACTCGCGGTTTGGTACAAGCGCAAAAATTTTCTTGGGAGCGAACGGCTCGAGAATTTATGACTAATTTGATTTCAGAACCTAATTAAACACATCAAGGAAATTAAAATTAAAGTTAACTTAACCTGCGGTTATCGTCAATATTCGTTCGGTTCTCAATCATCCCAACCGCGCCGCTCGCTCGCAGTATATACTCAGTGAATGGCTCGCTCCCTACATTGTCCGCTCGGCTTTGATTATATATAGTATAGATTCAGCCTCGCGTCCAAATCCCGACATGTCGGGACGTTATGGG
>Ga0155593_128_pt1 | contig 24927 bp, 28 predicted proteins | sample RifCSPhighO2_12_FD_107250 | JGI IMG/M metagenome (GOLD analysis project Ga0155593, IMG submission 107250) | Candidatus Magasanikbacteria bacterium RIFCSPHIGHO2_12_FULL_41_16
ACAGTTAGAAGTATGATTATTTTACTTCATGACTGTATACAACGCTAGTTTAATTTACATATTAATCAATAAATTTTCCGCTATGCCTTGCTCGATGAGTTCGCGTGAGCATTCCATACCTTGATTAATACGCCGTGTGATTTCATCCTTAACTGTTAGTATCTGAACTTTTTCGTTTGTTTTCATTTTGACATTATCAACTTCAGACAGCATATGTCGCACCGGTGTATGGCATACTCCAAGTTGAACCACCACTTGTATGTCATCTTTTGTTCGTAGGGCAGGAAATTTTTCTGGAATTTGCTGTAACAATTCTTGCAGTCGACTGGATAAATAGGCGTCTTTCTCTTTCATCCAAGCTGCATATTTTTTTATTGCTTCTCCGAATTCAAATATGGCTATATCATAGCCAAGACCAGCTTCAATTGAAGTTGTGGCTCTGTCTATATTATCACGGATTGGAACATCACCATCGTTAAGCCGATGATCCTCAGGAATGTCTATAAAAGCGATTTCTTTTTTTGAATTGTAAAGTAATATAATTTCTACATCACTAGCAGTACGTTCACTAATTGGTTTTGATAAGGCTTTTGGTGTAATTTCTCCTTGGGAAATTTTTTGCGTTTCTTCGAGATCAGCTTGATTCCAACCACTTGCTTCGGGTATATAAACATCCGCGGCTTTAATGAGCGGATCAAGTTTGGCAAAATCCTCAGCAGTGTCGTGAGCGGAAAAGAAAAAAGTAACATGAATACGTGGTTCCCGCTCTCTTACTGGTTCATGAGAACCGGGCTGATATCCGGATTCATCTTCCATATTTTTATTTTATGCGTGAAAGAGTAATTCCGGCCGCGACAGCGACATTCAGTGATTCGGCCTGACTATTTCCACGGATAGTGTAACGAGAATCAATAATTTTTTCAAGTTTGGGACTGATGCCGTGCGATTCACTGCCAAATAATAAAATAATTTTGTCTGCGGTGCGATAATCTATACTTGGTGGCAGTGGCGCGCCATCCATAGTGAGCGCAATCACGCGATAGCCATATTTTTTTTTGAGCCAATCCAAAGAATGTGCCAAATCCACGCTTTCAAAAATATCAACGCGAAAAATTGAGCCCATTGTACTGCGCACGACTTTGGGATTATAAGGATCAACTGTATCTTCCCCAAGAATTAAGCGTGACACGCCAAACCAATCCGCTGTGCGAATAATTGTGCCGAGATTTCCCGGATCTTTGAGCCCATCAAGTGCGATAATCGTGCCCCGCGCGATTTCGTCAAGTCCGATGTCAGCCGAACTGACGACTGCCAAAACTCCGGGAAAGGTGTCCGTGGTTTTGATTTCTCCGATATCCGCGCGACTGCAAAAATCAAAAGCGATTTCGTGTGCCGAAGCCATTTTTACAAGTTCAAGAAATTCCGGTTCATCGCGCAATTTTCCGTCAATGATTATGATAATAATTTCCGCGTCTGATTCGATTGCTTCTTTTACTCCCTTCACTCCTTCAACAATAAACTCTTTAAATTCCGCGCGGTATTTTTTTTGTTGGAGTTGGTTCAGATGTTTGATGGTGGCGGCGGTGAGCATATTTATTTATTTCGTAAAAAATAATAAAGAAAAACAAACGTTGCATTCCAAATTCTTTTAATTCGTTTTGGTTCATTAATTAATCGCCACAGCCACTCCATTCCAATTTTTTGAAAAATTTTCGGCGCGCGTTTAATTTTTCCACTTAAATAATCAAATGCTCCACCAACTCCCATGGCGATTTTGACGCTCGGCAATTCATTGACATTTTCCATAATCCATTTTTCCTGCTTGTTGTGTCCAAATGCAACAAGTAGAATATCGGGCGCGGACATAATAATCCGATGTATTGTTTCCGCGCGCTCATCTTTATTATATTGCAATATGCTTCCCTGTTCAGTTTTTACCAATTCAATTACGTAGCCGTGATCAGTGCCGGCGATTTTTAAGCGAGAAAATTTTTGTTGTAAATTTTGCCCGGCTTTTTCCACTATTTCGCTGTCGTCTGATCCCAGCAAGTATACGCTCTTTTGCTCCTGTTCGGCCAGAGCGCACAAATCCAGCATAAAATCCGCGCCGGAAATACGAGTTAATTTTGGCGCAACGAGTTTAAGACCAAAACCATCACAGATATTAAGGTCGCCTTGGTTAAGAATATTTTTAAATTCTAGGTCACGACTGGCTTCAACGAGCATTTCCGGATTAGGGGTGAAAATGGCGTTTGGTTTTGAAGAATATAAAAAATTTTGCGCCAATTGTAGAGCCTCTGTTTTATTGACTAGATTAATTTTGACTCCCAGAATTTCTCGATTTGACATATTGGCTAGTATTTTACCGGTAAATTAGCGCTAAGTCAACTAAAAAAAACATTGCTTTTTATTCTTAATTCCAGTAGACTTTAAGCATATGAGCTGGACTTCTTCCATCAATTTAGGAACAGCTGATCCGCGCGTAATCGTCGGCAATCTGATTAATTCCGGTTTGGGTTATTTGGGAATTATTGTGGTTATTATTGTTTTGTGGGCCGGATTTAAATGGATGACTTCTGGCGGTAAAGATGACGAAGTAAAAAGCGCGCGCAAAATTCTCATTAATTTGGCTATTGGTTTAGTAATAATTTTGAGCGCGTACAGTATTGTTAATTTTGTGATTGACGCTGTGAGCAAGGCGACAAAATAATTATAAAAATATGCCTCCGCAAAATTTTACTCATAAATCACAAGAAGCCATTCAATCGGCGCAGGAAATTGCGACGGAAAATGGTCAACAACAAGTGGAACCTCCACATTTATTTTTGGCATTACTGCAACAAGATGAAGGTGTTGTTCTTTCTGTTTTGAAAAAATTAAATGTTAATACTGTGCAGTTAAATGAAGAATTGCAGAGGATGATTGATTTTTTGCCAAAAATGGGAACGGCGCTGATGCCGCGCGTTATGGGTCAAGTTTTACTTGGCCAAGCCACGATGTATATATTACAATCCGCGGATAATGAAGCGCGTAAAATTCACGATGAATATATCAGCGTTGAGCATATTTTGTTGGCGTATTTGGCGAACAAAAATCCAATTAGCGATGCTTTGTCGCGTCAAGCTGTTCATTATGCTGATGTCTTGAAGGCACTCGCGGCAATTCGCGGAACACAACGTGTTGATTCGCCTGAGCCGGAAAGTAAATACCAGGCTTTGGAAAAATACGGCATAAATTTAACTGATCGCGCCCGCAAAGAAAAATTGGATCCGGTCATTGGACGCGATGATGAGATTCGCCGCGTAATGCAAGTGCTGTCGCGAAGAACCAAAAATAATCCGGTTTTGATTGGTGAACCGGGTGTGGGAAAAACCGCGGTGGCCGAAGGTTTGGCGCAACGAATTGTGAATGGTGATGTGCCGGAAACTTTGAAAGACAAAGAAATTATTTCCCTTGACGTTGGATCCTTGGTCGCGGGCACCAAATTTCGCGGTGAATTTGAAGAGCGTTTTAAAGCCGTAATAAAAGAAGTGACAGAAGCGCGAGCCAAGGTTATTTTATTTATTGATGAATTACATTCCATTGTTGGCGCGGGCAGTTCCGAAGGCGCGGTGGACGCGAGTAATATGCTCAAACCTGGCCTGGCGCGTGGTGAATTGCATATTATTGGCGCGACTACATTGAAGGAATATCAACGGCATATTGAAAAAGACGCGGCGTTTGAACGGCGTTTTCAGCCCGTACTTGTGAATGAACCGAGTGAAGATGACGCAGTGGCGATTTTGCGTGGCATTAAAGAAAAATATGAAGTACATCACGGAGTGCGCATTACTGATCCGGCTGCGGTCGCCGCGGTGACACTTTCCATGCGTTATATTACTGATCGTTTTTTGCCCGATAAAGCCATTGATTTAATTGACGAAGCCGCATCAGCGCTCAAAATGCAAATTGATTCTATGCCCGATGATTTGGATAAAATGAAACGGCAAATCATGAAAATTGAAATTGAATTGCGCGCGCTTAAAAAAGAAGAAGATGCGGAATCGCGTGAGCGTCAGCAAAAATTAAAAGAAGACTTGGCGAATTTAAAAGAAAAAACGCAAGCATTGGAAATGCAATGGCACAGTGAAAAAGAAATCATTACGAAAATTCGCGAATACAAAAAAGACATTGAAAAATTAAAACAGCAAGCGGAAATTGAAGAGCGTCGCGGTGATTTACAAAAAGTCGCGGAGATTCGCTATGGCAAAATTCCCATGACTGAAGAAGCCATTCAAAAAGTACAAACTAAATTATTGGACATTCAACAAAAACGTGGAATTCTAAAAGAAGAAGTTACGGAAAAAGATATTGCGGCCGTGGTCGCCCGCTGGACCGGCATTCCCGTGGTCAAAATGTTGGAAGATGAAACCAAAAAACTGGCGCACATGGAAACGGATTTGAGTAAACGCGTGATTGGCCAAAATGAAGCCATTACGGCCGTGTCCAACGCGATTCGCCGTTCACGCGCGGGTATTGCCGAAGAAAAACGCCCGATTGGTTCATTTATTTTTATGGGTCCGACCGGTGTGGGTAAAACTGAACTAGCGAAATCATTGGCGGAGTTTTTATTTAATGATGACGAAGCGCTAGTTCGGGTTGACATGACCGAGTATATGGAAAAGCACGCGGTGTCGCGTCTCATTGGCTCCCCGCCCGGGTATGTGGGTTTTGATGAAGGTGGACAATTGACCGAAATTATTCGGCGCAAACCGTATTCTGTGATTTTATTTGATGAAGTGGAAAAAGCGCACCCGGATATTTTTAACATTATGCTACAGATTTTGGAAGATGGTCATTTGACCGATGCCAAAGGCCGCAAAGTTAATTTCAAAAATACGGTAATTATCATGACGAGTAATATTGCCAGTGATGTGATTATGGAAATGGGCCGGCGCGGTGAATTTGGTTTTGGAGAAAACACCCGTAACACGTCAGACAAAACCGCGGAAGAAAAAATGAATGCCAAAGTCATGGAAGGTTTGAAAGATCACTTCAAGCCGGAATTTTTGAATCGGATTGATGAAATCATTGTCTTCCACCCCCTCGCTTCCGAAGCCGTGCGTTCCATCGTCGACATCCAGCTCGCGCAAGTCACCGAGCGCCTGCAAAGACAAAAAATTACGCTCACGGTCACAAACGAAGCCAAAGATTGGCTGGCCAAAAAAGGCTATGACCCGAATCTGGGCGCGCGTCCGCTCAAGCGGGTTATTCAAACTGAATTGCTCGATCCATTGGCAATGAAAATTATTGCGGCCGAGGCAGTGGAAGGGGCGAATGTGCGGGTAGAGGTGGAGAGTGATTGGTTGGCGATCAGATAAAATTTTATCTCATATCTCATAACATATGGAACGATCCCGAGGCATAAACTATGAAGTCGGAATGAAATTCCATCCTGAACATCAAGTAGACTACGAAGCAATCAATCAAAATATTGAAAAAGATTTGGAGGATATCAAGGAAATGGGGTGCGATTCAGTGCGCATTTATGGTGATAATCCGGAAAATTTAATCGTGGCCGCCAAAACTGCTTTGGAAAAAGGCCTTAAAGTTTGGCTGTCACCTCGTCTTATTAATGGTGAAGAAACTGAAACTTTAGATTTATTACTAAAAATTGCCGGACAAGCCGAACAATTGCGTCTAGAACACGGCGATAACATCACGTTGGTGATTGGTAATGAATTAATGATTGACTCTCGGGTTGTTTTTGAAGAAGAAAATTATGCAGACCGAATTGCCCAATTTAAAAAATTTAAAGCCTTGGAAATGGCCAAAAAATATGGAAAACTAATTGGCCTGCACAAAGTTTTGCCTGACACAGAACAATTCAAACAGCGAGTCCAAGAACTCACGAAAAAATTGGCTTTGCAAACTCGCGAACATTTTAAAGGAAAAATCACCTATGCTTCACTTCCTGATGAAGATATTGATTGGGAACATTTTGATATTGTTGGGGTAAATTTATACAAGGATGCTCTAAACAGCGGCAAGTACGCCAAAGAATTGGAGCGCTATAAGAGCCATGGCAAACCAGTTGCTATAACCGAATTCGGAACTGCGCCATTCAAAGGCGCCAAACATTTGGGAGGCTATGCTCATTCAGTCATTGATTGGCAACGAGGCAAACTGAAAAGAGGTATGGGATTTTTACCGGTCTTGCGCGATGAAAAAGCCCAAGCCGATTATCTAGAAACAATGATCAAGATGTATGAAAAACACGAAATCGACGCGCACTTTATTTTTGAATACATCAATTTGAACACGCTCGCGCGACCGGAAGATCCGAAACGAGATTTGAGCACTGGGTCATTTGCGCTGACTCACAATACACCAGCTGGTGAAAGAATACAAACTCAAGCCTATCATCGCGTGAAAAGTTTGTATAAAGGTGAGAATGAAGATGTCGAAAATTAAACTCACAATTACTTCTTCCTCGCCTGAACATCAGTGACTGATTGCAAAAACGCCTGATAATTTTGTTTAATCCGGGATTTATTGATGGTGAAGCCGTCGACAATATGAGTGCGGAGGGTTTTGGTGGCCCATTGGCGGAATTCAGTCGCTGTTTTTGAATTCACACGGTACCCAACAGAAATAATCACATCAAGGTTAAAGTACTCGATTATACGTTCTACTGAGCGATTTCCTTCGATTTGAACTGTTGCATTTTTTGCAACAGTTGCTCCCCTGTTGAGCTCTTTTTCTTTATAAATATTGGTTAAATGACGGGAAATAACTGATTTGTCGCGGCCAAAAACCAAAGCAATCTGGTCAAGTGTTGCCCATATCGTCTCACGCGAAAAATCACCCTTGAGCTCAAGCGCACCGGATTTGGTTTGGTAAATAATCATTTTTTTTCCGCCAGTCGGCGGATTAATTTTTTTCATACTAAAAAGAGTATTATTTACATAATACTCTTTGAAAAAATAACTGTCAAAATTTAATTTTTCAGGTGGTTTTTTTATTGGTATCTTACCAATTCCCACAAACCGTCTTAACGATCGCCCCACAGACCTGGTACGGATCACAATTAGCGGCCGGTCGTCGATCCTCTAAATAACCATACCCTGCTTTGGCAGCGGCCAAAGGAATTCGGACTGACGCGCCACGGTCACTAACACCGTAGCGGAATTCACGAATACTACAGGTTTCGTGTTGGCCGGTTAGTCTTTCTTCATTACCATGACCATATAAGGGAACATGTTGTTCGTGGTAGAGTTGCAGTTTTTTACACGCTTCTTCAATATGCTGCATTCCACCCGGTTCACGAATCGCTTTGGTGCTGAAATTGGTGTGGGCGCCAGCGCCATTCCAATCCCCTTTGATTGGTTTAGGATCAAACGAAACACGGACATTATAATTTTCCGCAATGCGCGCCAATAACCAGCGTGATAACCACAACTCATCGGCCACTTCAAGTGGTCCAACCGGACCGATTTGATATTCCCATTGACCGGGCATGACCTCCGCGTTAATTCCCGCTAGTCTCAGCCCAGCGGCGAGGCAGACTTGGGTGTGGCGTTCCACGATTTCTCGTCCGTACACTCGCCCGCTCCCCACGCCACAATAATATTTTCCTTGCGGTTCAGGAAAACCATGTTCAGGAAAACCCAGTGGTTGGATGCTATTAAACAGCGTATATTCCTGTTCAATCCCAAACCATGGTTCATGAGTGGCATATTGCGCGGCCACTTCGCGGAGATGGGCGCGGATATTAGTGGCGTGAACTGTTCCATCAGCATTAAAGACTTCGGTCATCACCAAAATATTATTTCCACCACGGATTGGATCCGGGCAAAAAAATACCGGCTGTAAAACACAGTCACTGGAACCAGTAGTGGCCTGATTTGTGCTGGAGCCATCAAATCCCCATTCAGGAATTTCCGTCAGTCGCTGGACTGGTCCATCAATTACTTTGGCTTTGGAGCGAAGTAATGGGCTTGGTTTTGTGCCATCTATCCAAATGTATTCAGCTAATATGCGTGGCATAGATTATCTCGTTAAATAATTAATAATCCTATGATACATTATGTGACAGGATTATCAAGCTATTCTTCCGGGAATATTTGTTTACCGTTTTCGTCGTATAATTTGATGGCGAGAACAGGGCACGATTGTGCCGCCATTAAAATAGTATCTTCATCTGTACTATCCGGATCAGTCACAAACGCCAGATTTCCATCGTCCATTTGAAACACGGTTGGAGCTACGACCACGCATGAACGCGCGCCAATACAAGCTTGACGGTCAATTACAATTCGGCGAATTTTTCCGCCAGCACGAATTTTTTGGGAAATTTCCTCGGGCAGATTGTCAGGGAGTTTTGGCTCGACTACGCTCGCCACAAGTGGTTCGGGTGAGTTAATCGCAAGCGGTTGGGACATATTTTTTATAATAAAATATATTATACCTCATTTTCTATAAAAAAACCGACTAAGTTTATTTTTTTATATTCCCAGCATAATCCGCAAATCATCGCTTGGTTTCCATGGCGGATTAAAAGTGATTTCAATATCTATTTTTTTAAAATTCAGATCAGTTAATTTTTCTGCAACTTGTTGTTTTATTTGGGCGCCAAACGGACACATGGGCGTGGTGTAAGTCATGAGGATATGAATTTCATTCTCATTTTTAATATTGATTTCATATATTAATCCCATTGTCCAAATATCCAGATTGATTTCCGGGTCAAAAATGGTTTTGAATTCGGCGATGATGGTGTCGCGTGCGATCATATAAATAAGACTCAAATAATAAAAATTTATTATGGTCAATTCACCAAAAATTCAACATATCCATTTTTTTCCACTTCTTCCGCCAATTCCGCTCCCCCGCTTTTGACAATTTTCCCAGCGCTCATAATGTGCACAAAATTCGGCGTCACGTATTCCAAAATCCGGTTGTAATGAGTAATTAGCAGTATTCCTTTTTCCGTTCCGCGAAAACGATTAATGCCATCGGCCACAATGCGAAGCGCATCCACATCCAGACCGGAATCGGTTTCGTCAAGAATCGCGTATTTCGGATCAAGCACAGCGAGTTGCAAAATTTCCACGCGTTTTTTTTCACCACCGGAAAAACCGGCATTCAAGTGGCGACGAGCAAAAGCCGGATCAATGTTTAGTTCGGCCATTTTCGCCAAAAGTTCTTTGTGAAAATCCAATGGATTGTGGTTTATACCGGTCAAAGCATTTTTCGCCACGCGTAAAAAATTCGCAATCGTGACACCTTCAATTTCGGGTGGATATTGCATGGATAAAAATAAACCTTTTTGTGCCCGAATATTTGGTTTTTCGGTTGTGACATTTTCGCCATCAAGAACAATATTTCCTACAGTCACACTATATTTTGGATGTCCCATTAATGTATTTGCCAGTGTTGATTTGCCACTGCCGTTTGGTCCCATGATGGCATGCACTTCACCAACGTTGATTTCTAGATTTAAACCGTGAATAATTTCCTGATCCGCGACAGTGACTTTTAGATTTGATATTTTGAGGGACATACAATTAATAAATACACAAAGGAAATTAAAATAAAAATTCACTTAACCTACGGTTATCGCCAATATTCGTTCGGTGTCAATCATCCCAACCGCGCCGTTCGCTCGCAGTATATACTCAGTGAATGGCTCGCTCCCTACATTGTCCGCTCGGCTTTGATTATATATAGTATAGATTCAGCCTCGCGTCCAAACGTGCGCGTTATGGGATAATTGCCAACCTCACTAATGCAACAGCGAAACATCCAATGTACAAATAAGCAAACTGGAGCGATGGTCTTTTTTCTCGATGCTCGGGCCTGTTTACCCTGAGCTTGTCGAAGGGTCGAGGGTTGAGAAAAAAATCTCGCGAAGTTTGTTTAAGGCTTAGAAAATGAAGCTTGCTTACTAGGGGTACAACTTTAAATTATTCTTTGTAAAATTTTCAGTCCCAGTGTAGCACATGCCTCGCGTGTGTGCGAAATGGGAATACCCAGCATAGTAATTATATCAGCCGCAGTCAAATTTTTTACGTCTGCTATATTTTTATTTTTTACCGCATCAGTTAATAATGAAACCGCGGCTTGGGAAATGGCACAACCTTGGCCACTATGGGCGATTTCAGTAATAACACCATCTTTTATTTTTAAGGTAATCCGAATATTATCACCGCAAAAAGGATTGGATTCCTCACCATCAGCACTGGGATTTTCCACAATACCAGCGTTATGCGGATGGCGATATAAATCTAAAATAATTTCTTGGTAAATTGGATCAATCTCAATCATACTCTCAATATTTTTTTCACTTTTTTTATTCCTGCAACCAAAACATCAATATCTTTTTTGGTATTATAAATTCCCAATGACGCACGGACAGTACCAACCAGTTCCAAGTGTTCCATTAACGGCATGGCGCAATGGTGTCCGGCTCGTACCGCAATATTATCACGATTTAAAATTTCCGCTACGTCGTGCGGATGCGCGCCATCAATAACAAAAGAAAATGTACTGACGCGATTTTTTGATGTGATTGATCCAATAATTTTGACTTCCGGCGATAATTTTTCCAAAGTATATTCCATCAATTCTTTTTCATGCGCTTGAATATTTTCCCAGCCAACATTTTTCAAATACCATAAAGCCGCGCCAAGACCGATTACTTCGGCTATTGGTGGCGTGCCTGCTTCAAATTTGTATGGCAAATCAGCCCAAGTCCCGGATTGATACGAAACGCGTTTAATCATATCTCCGCCAAACTCTATCGGCTCCAGTTTTTTCAATAATTCTTTTTTGCCATACAATACGCCCACGCCGGTTGGACCATATAATTTATGTCCGGAAAAAACCAAAAAATCACAATCAATTTCCGTTACATTAATTGGTTTGTGAGAAATAATATGCGCCGCGTCAACAATCGCCACTGCGCCAAATTCATGCGCGATTTCTATTATTTTTTTTGCCGGGGTGATTGTGCCCAGTACATTGGACGCGGCCGTAAAACTGACAATTTTAGTTTTGTTGTCAATTAAATTTTTGGCTGATTCCAAATCCAATTGATAATCAGCCGTCAATTCAATAAATTTTAATTTTGCATTCGTGCGTTTGGCCAATTCCTGCCACGGAATAAGGTTGGCATGGTGCTCCATTCGCGTGAGGACAATTGAATCCCCTGTTTTTATCGTCGGTTCAAGCATCCGCGCTAATTTATTTAAACCTGCGGTCGTTCCGTTGGTAAAAATAATTTCTTCACGTTCAGCATTTAAAAATTTCGCGACAGCGTCGCGAACAGATTCATAGCGCACCGTTGCTTCATCACCCAAATCATACAACGCGCGATGCACGTTTACGCCAAATTTTTCATACCAACACGTTGTAGCTTCAACAACAGCGCGTGGTTTTAACGCTGACGAGGCCGTATCCAAATACACTAAGTTAGGGTGGTGATTAAAAATGGGAAAATCCGGCTTTAGATTTAACATATTTTATTACAATGGACTTTTGATATTTTTAAGACTCGGATTAGTAACATGAGTGTAAATTTGGGTTGTGCGGATATTACTGTGGCCAAGGAGTTCTTGAACATAGCGCACATCAACGCCATTTTCCAAGAGATGGGTGGCAAAACTATGGCGAAGAGAATGAAACGTCGCCGGTTTTAAAATTCCGGATTTCTTAAGACACTGCTGGAATACTTTTTGCGCTGTGGTCGCTGTTAATTTTCCACCTCGTTCACTCTCAAATACATATTGACCGGCATTTTTTCCGTTTATAAATTGTTGCAGGTTGATAATAAGACGAGGTGATAAAACCGTCAGACGATCTTTTTTTCCTTTTCCCTGCCGCACGATTATTGTCAATTCTCGGATATCAATATCTCGTACCCGCAAATTTATGACTTCACTTACCCGCAGTCCTGCGCCATAAGCAATTCCCAACATGACGCGGTGTTTTAGGTTTTTGGTTTGTTCTAAAATTAATTCTACTTCGTTCTTGGTGAGAACAGTGGGCAGAGTGTGAGTTTTTCTGGGATGGCTCAATTTTTTGAAATCCTGTCGTTTGTAGAGCTTGGTATAGAGAAAATTAATGGCATTGGCCGCAAGAGCGATACTTTGGCTGGCCAAGCCGGCTTTAACTCTTTGATATAAGTATTCTTTTAATTCATCTTCCGTAATATCTCGCAACGGACGCTTGAATTTTTTATAAATATCCTTATAAACAGCAGAATAAGCCTTAATGGTTTTTCCGCTGTAGTTGCCGAGTGTCATTTCTTTTGTTATGATATCAAGTAGATTTGGCATAGTCCAATAACTTTAACATATATTTGTATAACCTGCAATAATAGGTTGTATATGCGTGAACAGTGTGGATAAGTATTAGTTGGTCGAAATGTCGCTTCGCTCCATTTCAACCAATGGGCGGCGGAGACCGCCTGTTGTCCGAGTGCGCTTCACCCCAAAAGCGGGCGAAGCGACACATCGTCCAACAGTCGGCTAAGCAACATCCCGCAGTCTACCGACTACCGTCGGTATCCTACGGGACGATTGCCTAGCCGCCGCCCATTATGTGCAATTCAAAAAATTTAAAAATTAAGGAATTTCGATAGGCCTATGAAATTTTACCTCTCATCTTTTAAAATCGGGAATGATCCGAATCAGTTAAAAAACTTGCTTCCCGACAATCCCGAAGCTGTTTACATTTCCAATGGATTGGATTTTGCAAAACCTGAAAGTCAAAAAGAACACCAAGAGTGGGATTTGCGTGAGTTAAATGAAATTGGTATTTCTGCAGAACAGCTAGACTTACGAGACTATTTCGGGAAGCAAGATGAATTGAGGAGCAAATTGCAAGACGTGGATTTAATCTACGTCAGTGGAGGGAATGTTTATGATATTCGTATTGCTATGCGACTTAGCGGGTTTGATGAAATTTTGAAAGAAGTCGTCAACTCCAACAAAGTCTATGCTGGCTACAGTGCAGCAGTTTGCGTTCTTTCACCAACTTTAAAGGGTTACCATGTCGTTGACGATCCTGACCTAAAAACATACGGAGATCATGAAACTATATGGGAAGGTATTGGCTTAATTGATTGGCAATTTGCTCCTCATTTTGATTCGGATCATTCCGAGTCCGAGGACATTAACAAGGAAATCGCCTACTACGAAGAACATGAGATTAAATATAAGCCACTGAAAGATGGAGAAGTAATAATTTTAGACGAGGACGGCCTATCAAAATAGTTTTTATAGAAAATTTTTTGAACAACACATAACACGGCATAAGCGGCTACGCTTCACTACGTTCCGCTTCGCCCATATTTGGCAGGGTTACCGCTTCGCGATATTATAACCCTGCCAAACATCGCTTATGCCGAAACGTTGGGACGGAATCGCTTCGCTCTTCCGTCCCAACTGGCGACGACAGGCGCCGCCCATTAAGTGAAATAATTTTTCAATTCATATGGACAAATTACTTGCGTTTTTAGAGTCACAAAGACTACTCGTCATCGCCTCGGCTGATAATGAACCATGGATAGCCAATGTTTTTTATGGTATAGATGCAAATTTCAAGCTGTACTTCATCTCAAACCAGGAAACCAAACATAGTCAGCAAATTCTGGAAAGCCCGATGATCGCGTTCAGCGTGGCTTGGTATAATCCAAGTAACCACAAAGACAGAAAAGCTGTACAGGGAAAAGGGTTGTGCCGGATAGCAAAAAATAATGAGGAAATTGAGACAGGTATCCGACTGCACAACACCAATTTTCCAGAATTTGCTGACCGCATTACCGTTGAATGGGCAAAAAATGCAAGTAATTTGTCTAAGGTGTGGGTGGTCGAACCTACCTACATGAAGTTCTGGAACGATGGGTTATATGGCGACGATGAAACAAAGGAATTTATTTTTGATAAATGAATTGAAAAATTATATCACTTAACACGGCATATACGGCTACGCTTCGCTTCACCCATATTGCTAACGCAACATCGCATATGCCGGAACGTTATATGCAATTCAAAAAATATTTTTCAAATAAAGAAAAGAAACGATAGACTTTCAAAGGGGAATAAATTTGATTTTTTCTTTATTTTAATGAGGGGGATAATAATGTGTTTACTCCACTTCGTTAAAAAAACGATTTACATACTCAAGAAAACTTTATAAACTCAATGCGATTATTAATTCAATAACAAAGGTAAAAACTATGCAAAAAATAACGCCAAACCTCTGGTTCAACCGTAACGCCAAAGAGGCGATAGATTTTTATACTTCTGTTTTAAAGGACAGTAAAATTCTAAACACACTCAATTACCCAACAGAGGGTTTGGCAGATTTCCAAAAAGAATTCGCTGGCCAGCCGGTTGCTATCGACTTTGAGTTGATGGGGTATCGTTTTACTGCCATCAATGCAGGCTCTGAATTTGTCCCCAATCCGTCAATTTCGTTTATGGTCAACTTTGACCCTACGCATGATCCAGAAGCAGAAAGGTACATGAAGGAATTATGGGAAAAACTGTCTACTGAAGGCAAAGTTCTTATGCCGTTTCAAGCATACGACTTTAGTAAATTATACGGCTGGATTGAAGACAAGTACGGTGTCTCTTGGCAACTTATTCTGACTAATCCGCAGGGTGATCCAAGGCCAAACATTATTCCATCGCTTTTGTTTGTCACCGAAAAATGTGAAGCAGCGGAAGCGGCCACTGACTTTTATATGTCGGTTTTCAAAAATGCCAAGCGCGGACAAATGGCTCGCTACCTTGCAGGTATGGGATCAAACAAAGAAGGTGCAGTTATGTTTAGTGATTTTACGCTTGAAGGTCAATGGTTTGTGGCAATGGATGGAAGCAATAAAGACCATGCTTTTAAGTTTAATGAAGCAGTTTCACTTTCTATTGCCTGCAAAGATCAAACAGAGATTGATTATTACTACGATACGCTCTCACATGTACCTGAAAGTGAAGTTTGCGGTTGGTGTAAGGACAAATATGGTGTCTCGTGGCAAGTTGCACCTGAGAATGCGGCAGCCTTATTAAAGAAACCTGGTGCATGGCAGAACATGATGAAGATGAAGAAAATTATTATTGCTGATTATTAGAAGGAAATAAATATGAGAAAACTTATCGTATTAGAATTTATAACACTCGATGGCATAATGCAGGCGCCGGGTGGACCCGAGGAAGATACATCAGATGATTTTGAATACGGCGGATGGACAGTTCCATATTTTGATGACTTTTCTGGCAAAGTTATGGCTGAACAAATGAAAAGTCCGTTTGAACTTTTGCTCGGCAGAAAAACATACGACATCTTCGCATCATACTGGCCTCACCACAGCGAGAACTGGCTAGGCGTTAATGAGGCAAAAAAGTATGTCGTTTCACATGAAGACATGAAACTTGAATGGGAAAATTCCATTCTTCTAAAAGAGAACGTTGTGGAAGAAATAAAGAAACTCAAACAGCAAGATGGTCCCGATTTAAAGGTGTGGGGTAGCGGTAATCTCGTTCAGACGTTGATGAAACATGATTTAGTTGATGAATTGTGGCTTAAGATATTCCCTATCACGCTGGGCAAGGGCAAGCGTTTATTTGCCGAAGGCACAATCCCCTCTGCTTTCGAGTTAATTGATAGTAAGGTTTCTCCAACAGGCGTAATCGTAGCAAATTATAAACGCGCCGGAGAAGTAAAAACTGGTTCGTTTTAAAATAAAAGAATTTGTCGCTAAAGAAAAAATTAACAGGATTTTGAAAAATGAAATTCACCACGAGCAAGCCAAATGTGGAAAAATTTTATTAAATAAAGTGGGGCTGAAAATTACATCCGGTAACAGCGTGTATGCGGTTCAAGAAAAAGTGCGTAATAGATTTTAATATCGCCGGCCTTCTTCATTTGACACAAAATTCTTAATCTTATATAATCTTATATAGCTAATGTATAAGATTACTTTTATGCTAAAAAACAGGTTAGACAGGAGAATAAAAGAAGTCCCATCTGAAATTTGGTTAAAGATAAACCAAATTGAAACACTAAACGGACAATGGATTTCTGGTGCAAAACTGGACTCCCAAGTTTTAGGCCGCCTCAAACGATCTGTTTTGATTACTTCCACCGGCGCTTCCACCCGCATTGAGGGAGCAAAACTGTCTGACGAAGACATTGAAAAAATGATGCGGGGGCTTTCTGTGCAAAAATTCACCGGCCGAGATGTACAGGAAGTCAAAGGCTATTACGAACTTTTGAATAATGTATTTGACTCTTGGAAGCATATAAAATTCAATGAAAGCACAATCAAATATTTTCACAAAGAGCTCTTGAAATACGTTGAAAAAGATAAAAAGCATCGTGGTGAGTACAAAAAACAGGAAAATAAAGTCCACATGATCAACGAAGTAGGCGAATCTGTCGGCGTGCTTTTTGATACCACGCCGGCATATCTCACGCCAAAAGAAATGCTGGAATTGGTGGAATGGACAATCGATGCGTTGGAAAACAAAAAATATCATCCTTTGTTGACAGTCGGCAATTTTTTGGTTGAATTTTTAAATATCCACCCATTTCTTGATGGCAATGGCAGAATTTCGCGCGTACTCACCAATCTCCTGCTGCTGAAAACTGGATATGAGTATATACCATACATTTCGCATGAAAAATTGGTGGAAGATAACAAACCGGAATACTACATTGCACTTCGCAGAAGTCAAAAGACGATCAAAAAAGCCAATGAGGATATTACACCTTGGTTGAATTTCTTTTTGGACATCTTTTTGGAGCAGTCAAAACGAGCAGTGGAATTACTATCAAAAGAAAATATTGAAAAACTACTCTCGCCCAAGCAATTGGCAGTATGGAGATATTTGATAACTGTCCCAGAAGCGACACCGGCGGAAATATCCAAACATGCCAAGGTCGCCCGACCAACGATAAATCAAGCGTTGGATAAATTATTGCGACTAAAAAAGATTGAGCGCATTGGGTTGGGAAGAACGACAAGATACAAAAAAATCTGAACGGTTCAGAGCATGTTATCCGATGATAAATATAGAATAGTTTCAATCTAATTAATCAATTAAACTATGAGCTATCTCGCAAAAAATATTTCCATAGTCATCGGGCTTGTTTTAATTTGGCGGGGGGTATGGTATGTGCTGGATGCTTTGGATAAATGGTTTTTTGACGATTTGAAAGAAATTGAAAAATTATAATCATATGATTACATACATATTATTTATCCTCGGATTTATTCTTCTCATAAAAGGAGCGGATCTTTTGGTTGACGGATCGGCATCAATCGCCAAAAAATTGAAAATTTCCAGTATTGTCATTGGCTTAACTATAGTGGCGTTTGGCACTTCCGCCCCAGAATTTATTGTCAATATTTTTGCCAGCGTCCAAGGCAACAGCGAAATCGCAATCGGTAATATCTTGGGCAGCAACATCGCAAATATATTATTGATTCTCGGAATCTCCGCCATTATTTACCCAATAACCGCAAAGAAAAATACTGTATTAAAAGAAATTCCATTAAGTCTTTTGGCTGCGGTTGTGTTGGGTTTTATGGCAAATGACATGATTATTGATGGGGCGAGCTTTTCCGGTATCACCAGAATAGACGGTTTTATTCTTCTGTCTTTTTTTATTATTTTCCTTTATTACACTTTTGGGATTACAAAGTCAGATACGGATATCGTTGAAGAAAAAATGGAAGTATTTAGTTATTCTAAAGCAGTAGGGTTTATTATTCTTGGTCTTGCAGGTTTGGTGATTGGTGGAAAATGGATTGTCGATGGCGCGGTTAAAATCGCAGTTTTTTTCAATATTAGTCAATCGTTGATTGGTCTAACAATTGTCGCCATCGGTACATCGTTGCCTGAGTTAGCGACTTCAGCTATAGCTGCCTACAAAAAACAATCAGACATTGCACTTGGAAATGTGGTCGGTTCAAATATTTTCAACATATTTTGGATCCTTGGTGTAAGTGCCATTATCCGTCCACTGCCATTTAATACCAGTTCCAACGGTGATATAGCAATGACAATATTTGCCAGCATTATATTGTTTATTGTGATGTTTATAGGTAAAAAAAGAGTTATAGAAAGATGGCAAGGTGTTTTTATGGTTACATCATATGTAGGATATGTTGTATTTTTAGTTTTGACTAAATAAACAGTTTTGTCCAACTAGTGAAGTCAACTGCAATTATACAAGATTCCATGATGTCAATCAAGTTTTTCCAGTATGGAATTTAAATGCGCATCCACTAATAATTTTCGTGCTTCATCCTCATCCAATCCTCTCCCCGTCAAATAAAATAATTTTTCCGGATTAAGACGCGTGGTGGTGACGGCGTGCGTGCACTGCACGTCATTGTTGCTGATTTCCAAATCCGGCACCGCGTCAATGTGCGCGTCGTTGGACAAGAGGAGGGTGTCCGCGCGTTCGTGGCCGGTGCAGCCGTTCATCATTGGATAAATTTTTATTAAACTGCGCATAGCCGCGCGGCTGTGGTCATCCAGAACGCCTTTGGTTTCCATAATTGAATGCGTGTTGGGGGCGAGGTGTTCGGTGATGTGTGAAATGATAAATTGTGTTTTATTTTTTCCGTAAAATAACCCATACGTTTCGCCGCGCCCGCCCGGTTCAACGAGTTTAGTAATTATTTCGGATTCAACATGACCTTCGCCTTCATTAAAATCAAACCAAATAATTTCCGCATCAGTGTGAACTGTAGCGGTTCTTTTAATTTTTTTATTTGTATTTTGCGTAATATAAGTAACCCGCGCTTCTGAACCGACTATTATTTCAATTTCACAAGCATTTTTTTCTTTTAATAATTGTTCTTCAAAAATGGTGATAATACCTTTTTTCTCTATTAAAATTTTTATTGGTTCCTTATTCATTGACACATTAGATTGATTTTATTTGCTAATTGATAGCTGATACTATACCATACTAGTGAATAAATCAATATTACTTATGAGTATCGAAAACCAAGGATATCGCAGTGAATCAGCAAGAGGAAACCCTTCAAATAGGAAAAAAAATACTAAACGTGGATTAATCGGCGGTGGAATATTTGGTGCGGCCACTGCCGCCTGGCTGGCGTTTGGCGGATCAGGCGATGAAAAGCCACGTTCATCTTCCGACAATGGTGTCGAAATCAAAAAGAATGATCAAGAGGCGCCAGATGATTCATTCCCTGATGATCTGGGTACACCCCCCCTATTTATCCCTGAATTGGAAGTTCCTTTGAATGAACCCAAATTGGGTGTTTCTGGATCTGCTTTGGATAAGGCTCAAGATGGGGATCCTAACAAAATAATCCCCTTAGAATTACAGGATCATCTGGATGAATTACAGCATAGGTGTGATGAATTTTTTGACGGCGATGCTATGACAGTGATTGATCCGCTTAATCGCCCCACCGTTATTTCTATCATTGAGACTTATGTTGCGTCAATTACGAGCAATACTGATTGGAGCAAAAGATACTCCCACATTGCCAATAAACCCTATTTGCTTGATCTCTGTGGTGGATCTGATCGTTTCAAACGACGCGCTCATGAACTGGCTACATTAGTTTTAAATCAATCATCGTGGCCAAAAGCAAAAAAACTTGAAGCTTTGAATTGGTGTGTAGAGAGTTCAACATTAACCTCGCATTCTGATGAAGTTAGAAAAATGATCGATCAATTACATGCTCACGCGAGTTATGGAGACTCGGAAGAAGATAAGATGGAAAGCTTAACCGATCACATGGTGTACTACAATGAAATTATTGATACACTGTCTAAATCACCAGAGGAATTGACTTCTGAACAAAAATTCTACTGTGGTAGAATCCTTCAAGACAGTTTATGGTATCAAAATCGTTACGGTATGCCTCAGGAATGGGAGGAGTCTGGTTTATGGTCATTTGAAGAAAAAAAAGAAGTTAAAAAATTGGTTCGTGAATATTTTGTTATTCCTAGTCTGGCCGAATCATTTCGTAATTGTCTTCACGTCATTGATAACCCTCCGGAAAACCCATCTGACTGGAGGTACCCACAGAGTACTTTAGTTAATGACCTTGGAGTAATTTTAAGAGACATGAAGGAATATGACATCCAACCAAGCGAAATTGGTTCTGATTACTCAACTGCAGAATTAGAAGCAATACTGAAGGAACTGGGTTCTATTCTAATACCTAGATAACAGGATCATTTTTGTCTTATCCCACCGCCCCCTCCATTTCCAATTCAATTAATTTATTCAATTCCACGGCATATTCCAGTGGCAATGCCTTTACAATCGGTTCAATAAATCCGGCGACCACGAGTTGCATCGCTTGTTCTTCGGAAAGCCCTCGAGATTGGAGATAAAAAATTTCCGCGTCGCCAATTTTCCCAACGCGCGCTTCGTGTACAATATCCACTTCATTATTATCAATTTTCATGCTGGGATGCGTGTTGGAAATTGAAGAATCATCAATTAAAAGCGCGTCGCAATTTACTGATATCGATGAATTGATCGCTGGTTTAGTAACTTTTACCAGTCCGCGATACGTGGAAATTCCTCCGCCCGCGGAAATTGATTTGGCGCGAATGGTGGAGCTGGTATCAGGCGCGCAATGAATGGCTTTTGATCCGGTGTCTTGATTTTGTCCTGGCCCGGCAAACGCGATTCCCAGAGAATCAGACCGTGCGCCGCGGCCACGTAAAATTGAACAGGGGTATAACATAGTTACTCCTGATCCTAAATTGCCGTTTATCCATTCTATCACTCCGTTTTCATCTACTAACGCGCGTTTGGTATTGAGGTTATACGTATTTCTTGACCAATTTTCAATGGAATAATAACGTGCGCGAGCGTTTTTGTGAACAAAAATTTCTACACAGCCGGCGTGCAAAGAATTTGTGGTGTAGCGAGGTGCACTGCAGCCTTCAATATATTGGATCTCACTTCCTTCATCCGCAATAATTAGCGTATGTTCAAACTGTCCTCCATTTTGAGCGTTCATGCGAAAATATGCTTGCAAAGGTAAATTCACTTTTACGCCTTTGGGAACATAGATAAACGTTCCACCACTCCAGACCGCCGCGTGCAGCATCACAAATTTATGATCATTAATGGGCACGCATTGGGTCATGAAATATTTTTGCACAAGTTCGGGGTATTCGCGCACGGCCGTGTCCATATTGGCAAAAATAACACCCTGATCACGCAACTGTTTTTGAATATTATGATATATTACATCGGAATCATATTGTGCGCCGACACCCGCGAGCGCGGTTTTTTCCGCTTCGGGAATTCCCAAACGGTCAAAGGTTTTTTTAATATCTTCGGGCACAGTATCCCAACTCGTAGATTCTTCGGTATCAGGCCGGATAAAATAAATTATTTCATCCAAATTAAGTCCGGATAAATCCGGACCCCAATTTGGCAATGGAGTTTTTTCATATAATGCCAGCGCGGTCAAGCGTTTTTGTAAAAGCCAATCCGGTTCATTTTTTTGTCGCGAAATTTCCAAAACCACTTCTCGTGTCAGGCCGGGTTGGGATTTATATTTTGTTTTTTCTACATTGGCGTCATCATAAAGTGATCGATCCATGTAAATTGTTGGTTTACCAATGGCCATAATTGTTTACTTATTTTTCACCATCGCGCGGATAGCCGATACAATTTTTGGTAAAAATTTTAATACATAATTGATATCTGTTTTGGTGGTATATTTACCAATCGTAAATCGGAGCGATGATTTGGTTTCATCAGTGGTTAAGCCGCAGGCAAGCAGAACATGTGAGGCCTGATTTGTCTGCGTTGTGCACGCTGAACCGGTGGCGGCCATAATGCCATATGCATCCAAATACAGAATGAGTGTTTCCGCTTCCAATCCGCTAAATTGCACATTTAAATTATTTATCAAGCGCGCGCCGTGTAATTCCGAACCGTTTAAAAAAATATCAGGAATTTTTTTATTGATTTCTCGCCAAAAATAATCGCGTAGTTTTTTTTGTCGCTTATTTTCTTTTTCAAAATCAATGCGCGTTAATTCCAGTGACCGCGCCAGTCCAATAATACCCGGAACATTTTCCGTGCCACTACGCAATCCATTTTCTTGATCCCCACCAAGCATAATCGGCTGAAGTGGAACACCGCGCCGAACAAATAAAATTCCAGTTCCTTTTGGTCCGTAGATTTTACTGCCGTTTATGGTCATCAGATCAACATGTAAACGTTCGATATGCAGATCCAATGTTCCCGTGGCTTGGCACGCATCAACGTGAAAATAAGGGAATTGAGTTGCTTGTCCAGAGCCCTGAGCGAAGTCGAGGGGTCGAGGGGTATTTTTTTGTCGGTATTTTAAAATAGCGCGACCAATTTCCGCAATCGGATTTATGCTGCCAATTTCATTGTTGGCGTACATAATGGAAATTAATTTGGTGTTTGGTTTAATCGCGGCGACAATATCCGCGACAGAAATTTCACCGGATTTATTTACGGGAATATAGGCTACTTCTGCGCCTTGTTTTTCCAATTCCTGGATTGGCTTCAAAACCGAATGATGCTCAATCGTCGTCGTTATGATGTGATTTTTTTTTATTTCGGCCAATCCAAATTCATTTTTCATTAAACCAAAAATCGCCAGATTATTCGCTTCGGTTCCTCCACTCGTAAATATGACAGAATCCGGCTGAGTAAATAAAATATGCGCGATTTTTTTTCTCGCTTCCAAAAGAGCTTCGTGATTTTTTACGCCCAATGAATACAGCGCGGATGGATTTGCAAAATTACTCTTCCAATAAGGCGCCATGGCCCTAATTACTCTTGGATCAACCGGTGTGGCCGCGGCATAATCCAAATAGACCAAACGTTTTTTTTTGGGTTTTTGGGGAAATAAATCCAGCTGGTTTTTTTGCATAATTAGGAGCGCTATGCTACTCTGTAAGAAATTATATAGTAGCCTAAACTAAGCCATCAGTCAATGATTATGAATCGCTTTTTTTTATCTTCTTCGCTTATTGCCAAAAAAGTAATCGCGGAAAATACATTGCAAATTGTATTGGCTCGGCCAGCGGGGTTTTCTTACATTGCCGGTCAATTTATTCAGATTCAAATACCACAAACCAATGGAAAAATTTTGCGTTCGTATTCATTATCATCCAGTCCGGATCAAGCCGATTTGGAATTGTGCGTTAAATTATTACCAAACGGAGTCGGATCAGTTTTTTTTCAACGGTTAAATGTGGGCGATCAAATTGAATTTTTTGGTCCGAACGGTCGTTTTGTGATAAATGATTCATCATCAGCCCTTGCCTTCATCGCCACTGGAGTTGGCATCGCTCCCATTGCCGGCATGATTGAAGATGTTTTAAAAAATAAAAAAAATCCGCAATCAGTTTATTTGTTGTTCGGTGTCCGAGATACAGCGCATATGTTTTGGACAGAACGCTTGGAAATACTCGCACGTCAATTTTCCAATTTTTCTTTTGACATTACTTTTTCTCAACCGGACATGTCGTGGACAGGATTGTCTGGTAGAGTAATAAATTTTATTGACAAACTAGCTTCTTCTGCCGATTATTATATTTGTGGCAGTGGTGAAATGGTAAAAGACGTTCGCTCCGCACTCTTGGCTCGCGGTGAACCAACAAATTCCATTCATTTTGAAATTTTTTAATTCGTAAAAATTTTACTTTTAAATATCAATCGAGGTATTACCAAAAATCGGAGGGATGGCTATGTTTTTTAAGACAAATTTTGCTCGGAAAATTTTCTTAGAAAAATATATCCCGACTACTTTCGGACGGCGTGTATTTATTTTCACACGACGCGTATTTATCTAGTGTTTAAAAATTTAGACCAGATTATAATGGCAGTGTTAAATTAATTGTTCCTGCTCCAACAATTGATCCGTCTGATATAGAAATAGGCAAATCAAAATTAACTGGGAATGGCATCAATTCTCCGGTAAGCGTGGGATAATACAGCATTTTATTTTTACGGCCATAATCGTAGACTTCTTTGGTAACTTTAACATCCTGTTCGCAGTACTGTTTAATCAAATCAATCTTGCCCTCTTTGTACCACTGCATGGCCTGCAAACCATCCGCGGTTTTTTCCATATTAAGCGTTGCTTTGGCAATATCATTTAATTTAATTCGTCTGCCGGTTGATTCTTTTATTTTTTTTAAAAGATCCAAATGCGCGATACGCGTTAAATCTCCCGCATAACAACGTCCCAAAATCGGCACATCAAAATGCTCGCTGTTATAGCCAATAATGCATTCGGCCTTTTCCAAAATCGGCCAGAGGTTTCCCAGCTCATGTTCGTCAAACGATTGATATTTATCGGTCTCATATTCGTACACTGACACCACAGTAACTTTCATGGTTGATAAATCACGAATATCGCCGATTGTTTCAATGTCAAAAATAACTTCTTTGCCCGGCATATTATTTCATTTTGCGGAATTTAACATTGAAAACCGGTTCGTATTGATTTTCGTATTGATCTTTAATTTCAATCGCTTCCCCCTTTATTAATTGAGTCAAAGCTACATCACTCATTAATTCATTATCAGATTCAATGTCCACTTGCAAATCTTCCAATTGGGTCAGTTCATGCGAAAATTGTTCACGAATTGTTTGTTCTATTTGTTTTTTTCGTTCGCGTACAGTTTTTATTTTATCGCCCAATTCCTGATATTCAGGCGTTCCGGCCAGCGCGTCTTTATAAACTTCTTTAATTTCCTTTTGTTTGGCTTTGGCTTTTTGTATCCGGCTAAAAATTTCCTGAAGATTTTGCATATTTTATTTTAGTAAAAAGTGAGAAAATTATATGTTAATAAATCAAGCGTTGTTTACAATTCAATTGGATAAAAGTATTCAGTAAGTTGTTCAAGCGGAGTCTTACCATTCAGTCCT
>Ga0155593_104_pt1 | contig 10141 bp, 10 predicted proteins | sample RifCSPhighO2_12_FD_107250 | JGI IMG/M metagenome (GOLD analysis project Ga0155593, IMG submission 107250) | Candidatus Magasanikbacteria bacterium RIFCSPHIGHO2_12_FULL_41_16
GTATAATGACTTGTTGAGAATGCATAATCCGTCAGACTATCAGTTGAACAAAAGAGGATCAGTGAAGTTTGATTAAGACTTAGGAAAGACGAGGTTTATTTACAAGAGAGTAAAACGAAGTTTGAATTTAAGTCAGAGATATTTTATGATATACTTTACAATATGAAAAAATATCTTATAATTTTCCTCCGATTGTCAATTTTTGGATTGACAATCGGTTTTGCTAATCCGGTTTTGGCGGATACTATTGTTTCTCCGCCTGTTGTGGAATCAGTCGTTCCGCTCATTACATCGGTTGATCCCATGGATGGCGCTCCGAGCAATTGGATTACAATCTTAGGAAAAAATTTTGGCAGTAAAATCGGCCTCGTTGAATTTGCCACTGATTTCAATAATAATACCAGATATGACGCGGATGAATGGGTAAAGGCAACGATTGTTTCTTGCAATAACACGCCATCGTGGAGTACGAATTCGATAGTGGTTCAAGTTCCTCAAAAAGGCAAAAATATTTTTAATAATACGGCTGCCCAATTTAATGGAACTAATGCTCATATTGAAATTGCAACTGATGCAACACAAATTACCAATGCATTCACGTTTGAAGCCTGGGTTAAACCAGTTGATTCTGGTGCACACAAAACCATTCTGTCCAAAGTTGATCCGGTTGCCAAGCAAGGATATTTTTTGGCTTTGAATAATTTACAGCCAGCTGTTTGGCTCTCTGGTCTGACTAATCCGGGCTGGCATTCTGTAACCAACAAGATACCGCTTAACGTATGGAGCCATATTGTAGTGACTTTTAATGGTTCGAGTATCAGATTTTATATTAATAGTACTCTTATTAGGAGCATAAGCCTGTCCGGTTCGCTTGTTCCTCTGCCCGGTAAAAAATTGTGGATTGGTATGCGGGAAGATTTTACCACAATTAATCAATTTAGGGGAGCGCTTGACGAAGTGGCGCTGTATAATAAAGTTTTAACCGCGACGCAAATCAGTGATCATTATACCGAAGCCCAAAAAGTCGGTGGTGGAAATTATAGTACGCTCGTTAATCAATCCGCACCACTTGGTTATTGGCGTCTGGGTGAAGGTAGCGGCATCATTGCTTCTGACAGTAGTGCCAAATTAGCCAATGGAAATTATGTGGGCGATGTTACCCTTAGACAATTAGGTATTTTTGGGTCAGATATCAAAGAGCCCGGGATTGGTGAAAAAAGCGCTATCCGAATTACCGTGTCCAGTACTTTACCGGGGACAGTAATTGATTTATTTGATTCAACGGTTGATGAATTAGGATCAAAACCAAATGGTGATGGATTATTTGTTCTTAATACTACAGAGCGTCCAAGTGTATGTCCTGTTATTATTATTTCGCCTCCGCCTCCAGTTGAAGATCCTCCTTCCGCTAAAATTCCCGGATTGGTCAATTTATTTTTTATGGATATTGGCCAGAGATTGCAATTGTTATTTACCATTGATCCGGTAAAAGACGCTGAGAAACGCTTGGAATTTGCCAACAGTAATTTGGAGTTGGCCAAAATTATAATTAGCGCGACAGAAGATCCCAACATACAATCAAGAGCGAATAATCTTATCGCCCGGGCAAATACATTGGTGACAACGGTTAATGATGATGCCGAAAAATGGTCAAAAGGCGAGGCCGTAGCCATTAATAATCTATTGGAAAATTCAAGACTGTATATTGAGACCAGCAAAGAATTGATTGGTTCAATCAAGGATATTGTTTCGGTTGAGCAAAAATCAGGATTAGATGATTTATTTATTCAAGTGGCCAAACAGACTGATATTTTGGCAGCATTTATTCAAGAAAAATATCCTGCGGCGTCTATTCAACCTGTGATCACAACAACTTTTGTTCGTCCTCCGGTTATCAAAGACCAGGATCGTGATGGTATTGACGATGACCAAGAAACAGATTTTGGAATTGAATCAACTAATTTTGATACTGATGGCGATGGATTAAGTGATCGCGCGGAAATTGAACGATATGGAACTGATCCGACCAAAGATGATACTGACAGCGATGGATTTCGCGATGGTTTGGAAGTTTTAAAAGGATTCAATCCTAACGGCAGTGGTTTCTTGCCCGCCACCAAACCGGCAGAGGCTAAATTAAAGTTTTTAAATGACGTAAAAGTAAAAACAAATTTAAGTCCGGCTACACTGCAATACATTAATTTTACGTTGCAAAATTATAAAATACAATAATTATGAAATTTAAAAATAATTTTTATGTTTGATAATCAGACCAATCCGGCTTCCGGCCAAGTGCCAGGTAATTTACCGGTCAGCGAGCCGGACGATATGTTTTCCGCTGCACCGGAAGGAAATCCGGAGCCAGCTACATCAGTCCAACCAAATCCGGAACCAATCCCCGCGATGCAGGCAAATTCCGAACCAACTGCCTTGAGCGCCGGAGTTTTGCGCGCCAAACCAAATCCGGAACAAATCATGATGGCTCCAACCAATCCGGTGCCCACCAATTACGGTCAAACAACCATTACCGAAGGTTTGCGTCCGGAAGAAAATATGATGCGTGATCCATTTGGCGGCCGAAAAGTTTTGATTACGGTGATTACACTCTTGTCCCTCGGCATTCTTGGCGGAGGAGGCGCTTGGATTTATTTTTCTTTTATTAAAGAAACACCCTCAATTGGAATTGTGCCGGCTATAGTTCCGGAAACTGTTCCTACCGTTGCTCCGGTCATTGTTCCAGTGGTTACTCCTACAGAAGATATAACAACTACCACTTTATCCACTACGGCTAATTCTCCCAGTTCAAGCGATCAGCGCATTTTGTTTGGCGAACCAGTGCTTGATACCGACAGCGATGGTCTAGATGATGCCACGGAAAAAAAGATCAGCACCAATATGCTGGCTTGGGATTCTGACGCCGATGGCTTAAGTGATGGCGATGAAGTCTTAACTTGGAAAACCGATCCGCTCAAATCCGACACCGATGCTGATGGTTATACTGACGGCGCGGAAATTAAAAATGGCTATAATCCCAAAGGATCCGGAAAACTTTTTTCTCCGCCTACTAGCGAATCAACGACTACCACGCCAAATTAAACTATGTTTTTTAAGCGTCGGACTCCGGTTGAATCACAGTCACCATCTTCGAGTGAGATTATCACTATTCCCGAAGTTTTTTATGCTGGCAATGATCCCGAAGTACAAAGTGGCGTCCACAAAAACAATGCCTCACATAAATCAAAAGAAATGGATTCGATCGGAGATTCTTCTCCACATACTCGCTTAATTGCCAGTGGCATGATAACAATTTTTGTCTTGGTTTTGGGTGCAGCCGCGTGGTATTTTGCGGATTATTTGGGTTTTGATATTTTTAAAAAAAATCAGCAGCCCAAAAATAAAATTACCGCAGAACCGGCAAATACTGCTTCTTCCATACCAACAGTTCCCATAATACCGGCAACGTCAACAGCAACAGAAATTATCATTGACACAGTTTCAACATCAACTACAATCCCAATTGAAATTGAAACAACAATAACCACTCCTGTTCCAACCACGAGTGTTGCTTTGCCCGTGCGTCAAGTTGCTTTGGAATTTCCGCCAATTATTCAAATTGATGCGTCTGACTCGGACGCCGATGGTTTGACTGACGACGAAGAAGAATTATTTGGAACTGATTCGGCAATTTTTGACACTGACAATGATAATTATTATGATGGTCAAGAAGTGGCCAATTTATATAATCCCAAAGCAGTCGCGCCGCTACAATTAATTGATTCCGGCTTGGTTAAAGAATTGGTTCAGACCCGCGATGTCTATCGTCTGTATTATCCGTTAGCGTGGTCAGTGGGTGTCGTTGATCCGGAAGGGAATAACATGCTTATTACGGCGGACAATGGCGATTATATTGAATTTCGTATTTCCCCCAAAAATAATAATGAAGATTTTACGACTTGGTTTGCCCGCGAGGCCAGTACGGAACGAATTACTGATTTACAACCGGCACTTAATAAATTTGGCGTTAGTTATTGGCATCGCAAAGATGATTTGGCGTTTTATGTTGACAATCCAAATTTTGTTTTGGTGATTTTGTATCATCCGGAATCAAACGCGCCGATTGCGTTTCGCCATGTTATCCAAATGATGTTGACCAGTCTGCGATTGCAGGATTCAAGTAACAGCGCCACGACCACAGCGTTATAAATATGGAGTGTTTGGTTTTTTTCAGGGTTAAAAAAAAAGTTGGAATCAGTTCCGCGTCAATAAAAAAAATTGTCAATTCTGTTTTGCGTTACGAACACAAATCCGGATTAGTAAGCGTGCATTTAATCGCTGACACCAAAATGCGTCGACTGCAACGTGTTCATCGGGGTAAAATAGGCACGACTGATGTTTTGTCATTTGCCACAGAAGAAAAAAATTCGCCGCGCCCAAAAAATAATGCCAATGATTTGGGCGACATCTTTATCAGTATTCCGCAAATTCATCGCCAAGCACGACAATGGTCAGTGAAATTTGCCGAAGAATTTAATCGTATGCTTATTCACGGACTATTGCATATTCTCGGTTATGATCATCTTAAAAAATCCGAAGCCAAGATTATGTTTGACAAGCAGGAACATTATTTAAAAAATTTTCTATGAGATTTTTTGAAAGTTTACGACATGCTTCACGCGGAATTATTTCTGTTTTTCGCGCCGGACAGAATTTTATGTTACAAATTACGGTCGGATTAGTTTTAATTTTTATGGGAATATTTTTTCGCGTGAGTATAATTGAATGGCTGTCGCTTATTCTCATTGCTACCTTAGTTTTAATTTTGGAAATGATTAACACAGCCGTAGAAAAAATTTTGGATGTGGTCAAACCGCGATTGGATGAACGCGTTGGTTTAATCAAGGACATTATGGCTGGCGCAGTTCTGATCAGCTCATTATCTGCTTTGATTATTGGTTTTTTGGTTTTTGCGCCGCGTATTTTGGCCATCTTTTATTGAGTGCTGGTCAAGCCTGTGTTATAATTACCGGACAGATGTTTTATCTATTTTATGGTTCGACAGAAACACCGCAACGAATATATAACCGGCCTCGATATCGGATCGCAAAATATCCGCGTGGCTGTGGGACAAATTTCCGGCACTCATGCCAATGATCGCGAAGTCCAAATAATCGGCGCGATTGAAGTTCCGTCCGAAGGAGTCCAAAAAGGCGTGGTCACCAGTATTGAAGAAATTGTTTCATCCTTGGCCAACGCCATTGAGACGGCGGAAAAAATTACCGGGGTGCCGATCGAACATGTATGGGTTGGTTTGTCCGGCACGCATATTATTTGTCATGATAGCAAAGGAGTCGTGGCAGTTGCCCGATCAGATGGTGAAATCACGGAAGAAGATGTTGCCCGTGCGCTTGAAGCATCCAAAACAGTGGCCACTCCGCTTAACTATGAAATTCTACATGTCCTGCCGCGCAGTTTTTCCGTTGATGGTCAGACCGGAATTAAAGATCCCATTGGGATGACTGGCATTCGTCTGGAAGTGGATACGAAAATTATTTTTGGCATTACGGCTCATGTCAAAAATATTACTAAAGCGATTTACCGAACGGGCGTGGATATTGATGATTTTGTGTTATCAGTTATCGCGGCTGGAAACGTGGTTTTGACCGGCAGACAAAAAGAATTAGGCTCTGTTGTTATTAACATTGGCAGTGCCACTACGAGTTTGGTGGTTTATGAAGAAGGAGATATTGTCCACACTGCGGTTTTGCCCGTTGGCTCCGCACATATTACCAATGATTTGGCTCTTGGTCTCAAAACATCAATCGATACAGCCGAACGAGTCAAAGTGGAATATGGTCAATGCGTGACACAAGGTTTGTCCAAAAAAGATATGGTTGATTTATCCACACTTGGTTCAAATGAATCAGAAACAGTTTCTCGTTATTATATCAGTCAAATTATCGAAGCGCGCGTCTCGGAAATTTTGCAAAAAGTGGATAATGAATTAACCAAAGTTAGTCGGAGCGGACTTTTGCCGGCCGGAGCGTATTTTGTGGGTGGTGGCGCTCGTCTTGGTGGACTGATTGAGTTAGCCAAAGAGCAGTTGCAACTGCCCGCTTCTTTGGGCTATCCGCTTACGGTCCAGAGCATTACTGATAAAGTTCAGGATCCGGCATTTGCCAGTGTGATTGGTTTGGTCAAATGGGGATCTTCGTTCACCAATACTCCGGTACAATCAGGCCAAAACTGGCGAGGAATGCCCGCCAAAATGATGCAAGGAATGCGTTCGTTTCTTAAAAATTTATTACCTTAATATAAGCTTTATCCCGAGTGAAATCGAGGGATTGACAGATTGAACAAAAATTCATACACTACATGACAGTTTAATACTGTCATTTTTTTAAGTATCATATAATTGGATACAAAAATTGTTCAATAATGTTGAATTTATGCCTCAAGTAAAACCCGAAATTGAAACATTCGCAAAAATTAAAGTCATCGGTATTGGCGGATCTGGCGGATCAGCGGTTGACCGCATGGTAAAGAGCGGTATTCGTGGCGTTGATTTTATGGTTATGAATACTGATGTCCAAGCTCTGCATCACAATAGCGCGCCACACAAATTGCATATTGGCAAAGCAGTCACGCGCGGACTTGGTGCCGGCATGAATCCGGATGTGGGCAAACGCAGTGCCGAAGAAACGCAAAACGAAATTCGCGAATTACTAAAAGACACGGACATGGTATTTATTACTTGTGGTTTGGGTGGTGGCACCGGATCAGGCGCTGCTCCGATTGTGGCGGAAATCGCGCGTGATATGGGAATTCTTACTGTCGCAGTTGTTACCAAACCGTTTTCATTTGAAGGTCCGCAACGTCGCGCCATTGCCGAGCGCGCGCATGACGAATTATCACGCAATGTTGATACAATTATTACCATTCAAAATGATCGTATTTTGCAAATTATCGATAAAAAAACTTCACTCGTGGAAGCATTTAGAATTGTCGATGATGTTTTGCGTCAAGGTGTCCAAGGAATTTCCGAATTAATTACTGTTCCCGGACTGATCAATGTTGATTTTGCCGATGTCCGCACTATTATGAGTGATACCGGGTCAGCGTTAATGGGAATTGGAATTGGTGCGGGCGACAATCGCGCGCTGGAAGCCGCCAAATCAGCTATTTCCAGTCCCTTGCTGGATATTGCGATCGATGGCGCTCGCGGAATTTTGTTCACGATTACCGGCGGCAGTAGTTTGGGTATGCAAGAAGTGGCTGAAGCCGCCAAGATTATTACGAGTTCGGCGCACGAAGATGCTCGAGTTATTTTTGGCGCGGTTATTGATGACACTATGGGCGAAGATATTCGCATTACCGTTATTGCCACTGGTTTTGAAAGTCGCGAGCGTGATAAACATTTTAAAAATGAAAATTCTGATTCTTTGAATATTTCTCGTCGATCGCCATTACGCATGCCGTTATTTACCAAACGTGTGTCTGAGATTCCGCCACCGGAACCAAATGATACCAACGATTCGGTTGATGATATTTTAAGCGATGAGCCTATTAAATCTTCAATGGAAAAACCGCAATTTGCCAAAAAAGTGATTCTCGAAGAACCAATGCCGGTGCGCATGATCCCGCCCAAACCGAGTCATTTTTCTCCGCGTCCGCCAAATATTCCACCCGCACCATTGAGCTTTAATTCTCCAAATCCAACCAACGATGATGAAGATTTGGAAATTCCCGCCTTTATTCGCAAAAAAATGGGACAATAGTACTCAGACTAATTTTTAAACAAACTTCGTCTTTCCTCCCTCATATACAAACTCCGTTTCCTAAGTCTTAAGCAAACTTCGTGAGACCGTTTTTCTCGACCCTCGACCGTGCTCGGGCATCGAGAAAAAGATCTCACTCCAGTTTGCTTATTCAGTATATCGAATCTTTTGTTGTTGCATTAGTGAGGTTGGCATTCATGTCAGTCAGCGCACGTTTGGACGCGAGGCTGATGTAATACTGTAAATAATCAAAGCCGAGCGGACAATGTAGTGAGCGAGCCATTCACTGAGTATATACTGCGAGCGAGCGGCGCTGACTGACATGATGACAACCGAGCCAACGATATGGTTGGGATGATTGCCACCGAGCGAGCGGCGGTTAGTTTGTTTTAATTTTCTTATATTGGTATACTTTTTTGACAAAAGAGGGAAATTTTTAGTCTATGAATTGCCCCGTTTGCAGACATAAAGAAACCAAAGTAATCGATTCGCGAATGACAACCGACGGCATGTCCATCCGTCGTCGTCGTGAATGCATCGAATGTAATTATCGTTTTTCCACGCTCGAAGAAATGGAACTTTTGGATATTGTCGTAGTCAAAAATAATGGTCGCCGCGAATCATATTCACGTCCCAAATTGGAGCGAGGCATCACACATTCTTTAACCAAACGACCGTATACCGAAGACCAGTTTGGCCAACTGATACATGGCATTGAAACCGATATCCAAAAGAAAAAACAACGCGAAATCACCAGCAAAGATATCGGTGAAATTGTTATGCGCCAACTGCGCAAATTCGACAAAGTCGCGTATATTCGTTTTGCTTCCATTTATCGCGCGTTTACCGATGTGAGCAAATTTCAAAAAGAAGTTCGTTTATTACAACATGATCGCTCTCATAAGAAAAAAACATAATTATGCCGCAATCCCTCGACAAGCTCGGGACAAGCCTTGAGACAAATTCCGGTGTCAATATTGAACTAAATAAAACTGTCTTTACCCGCTTAGATGAACTGGAAATTTTGGTTCGACAAAATATTCAGTGGAATGAACTGGTTTACCAAGAAGCCAAGCGCACTCGACGACGTTTAACACTCATGGTTGTGGGCGATTGGCTACGCCTTTTTTTGTGGCTTACGCCTCTTATTTTGGGAGCCATATTTTTGCCGCCGCTGTTTCGTAAAGCTGAACAATTATATACTGATACCATTGTTCGCCCGCAACAAAAAATTGAAGGCGAATATAATCGCGCGCTTGATTCCATTCGTCATTTGAATAACATCGTATCCTCAACCATACCAAAATTTTAATAAAAAATATGTCATTGAAACGAACTAAAATCGTGGCCACACTGGGTCCAGCCACGCATACCGAAGAAATTATTGCGGGAATTATTAATGCGGGCGTGGATGTCGTGCGTTTGAATTTTTCTCATGGCAGTTACGCCGATCATGCACTTTTGATTGAACGCGTGCGCCAAGTTGCGACCACCATAAAAAAACCCATCGCGATTTTGCAGGATTTGCAAGGTCCAAAAATTCGTTTGGGGAAATTGCCCGATGCCGGCGTTGCCGTAAATGATAATGATACAATCATATTTGACACTATTGCAAAAGAATACGCAGATTCGACACTTCGTGGTGACTCAGTGGAACCAAGCTCACTGCAAGCAGATTCGATTTTTCCCGTTGATTTTTCCGAATTGCATGAGCACGTCAAATCAGGCGAGCGATTGCTTATCAATGATGGCCGTATTCAAACCAAAATAATTGCGGTCAATGGCACGCAGATTTCCGCCACTGTCCTCCATGGCGGATTATTATCATCGCACAAAGGTATTAATGTCCCTGATTCCAAAATTACCGTCAGTGCCATAACTCCCAAAGATCGAGCTGATGCTGAATTCGGCGTTTTGCAAGGCGTTGATTATATTGCGCTTTCATTCGTGCGTTCAGCCAATGATATAAATGAATTGCGCGCGATTATTTCTCTCGCTGATAAAAATTCAACAGCCATTAAAATCATTGCCAAGATGGAACGGCCCGAAGCTGTCGCCAATCAAGCCGCGATTATTACCGTCGCTGACGGAATTATGGTCGCACGGGGTGATTTGGGAATTGAAATTGACGCGGCAGAAGTCCCGATTGTGCAAAAAGAATTAATTGAAGCCGCACGGATAGCGGGCAAACCGGTCATTGTGGCCACGCAAATGCTCGATTCCATGCAAGATAGTCCACAACCTACGCGAGCCGAAGTCAATGATGTGGCGAACGCGGTCATTGATCATGCCGATGCGGTTATGCTTTCCAACGAAAGCGCGACGGGTCATTATCCGTTTGAAACCGTCCAAATTATGGCGGATAT
>Ga0155593_115_pt1 | contig 5718 bp, 6 predicted proteins | sample RifCSPhighO2_12_FD_107250 | JGI IMG/M metagenome (GOLD analysis project Ga0155593, IMG submission 107250) | Candidatus Magasanikbacteria bacterium RIFCSPHIGHO2_12_FULL_41_16
CTCCTCGCTTTCCGTCGACTTCCTCGCATAAAGGCAGTATTTGATTTTGATGGGCTCTACGGGAACCTGCCCCTTACCATTCCCGAAGGTCGCCCTTGTGGTTGTATTGTTCATACACCATAAGGGATGACGCCGATCCCCAAAGGAGTCCAGAGCGCCCCGAGTAGGTAAGCTGTTGATAACTAAGCCCCAAAACCCTATTCACTTTGTCAATTTTTCATTGTAAACTTATAGTAAGTCATGCCTAAACCGAAAAGCGACAAAAGAAAACAGCCGGCCATTCTCACGCTACAGCAGGCGTGCGAAATTCTAAATTGCCATCCCAACACCCTGCGGAATTGGGATAATAATGGCTATCTGAAAGCTATCCGTTTCGGTGCGCGCGGAGACAGGCGCTATAAGTTTAAAGATATACAAAAAATACTTAACCGCAGAAAGTAATATGAAAAAAGAGAGTATCAAATCACACTTAAGCCCGTTCTCTATATTTAAAAAGAGGCAAACCACAGTAAATCATGCTTTCGCTTCAGCAATTGCTCCAAATGGAAGATATAAAGAAGAGGTTGTCGTGGACGCTATTAAATTTCTTGGCCAAGATCCTGATAAAGATTTATTTTGCGCTTATTGCGGCAAGCCTGCCGAAACATGGGACCACGTTTTCAATCTAGTAAAAAAGTTCAGATTTTCTGGCTACGGACACGTAGTGGGCAATCTGCTTCCTTGCTGCAAACGCTGCAACTCTAAAAAGGGGAATAAAAATTGGCTGGATTTTTTGAAGAATGAAACTGGAAATAAAAAGTCCAAACAAGAGCGTATTAAAAATATACAGGCCTATGTAGAAAAGTATCTTTCTAGAGAACTGACGTATGAAGAAATTGAAAAAATATGTCCCGACGAAATCATTAAATATGAAAGGCTGAAAAGCGATATATTCAACTTGATGAAACAGGCAGATTCTGTGGCAACGAGCATAAGAGATAAGATAAAAAGTTATGAGGAAAACTAAAAAACTAAAAGCTATAGACTTGTTCGCAGGCATCGGCGGAATCCGGATGGGTTTTGAATCCACCGGATTTGAAACAATATACGCGAACGACTCTGATAAAAAAGCTGCGGAAACATACCGCTTAAATTTTGGAGATATCCATGAGGCCAACCTTTTCGACGTTATCGCCGCCAGAGACATGAGGCCGATTCCGAAGCGATTCGATATCCTGCTGGGAGGTTTCCCGTGCCAGCCGTTTTCCGTCGCGGGGCACAAGCGCGGCTTTGCCGATAAAGGCAGAGGAGATCTCCTTTTCGGAGTAATTGAGATACTTAAAACAAGAAAGCCGAAAGCGGTGTTTCTTGAGAATGTAAAACATTTGAAAAATCATGATGATGAAAAAACATTCAAGCGGATACAGGATGAGCTGAAGAAGGCCGGATACTATATGAAAGCGGAAGTGATGAATAGTATGACGCACGGCAATGTCCCTCAGACCAGAGAGCGGATTTATATTGTAGGATTCCGATCTCCTAGAACGCTTATGAAATTCCACTTTCCGGACAAAATGGCACTAACGAAAACGATGGCAAGCATTCTGGAAAAAGGCGCGGAGGAAAACTATTACTATTCCGATAGATATCCAGAAATTTATCCGAAATTAAAGGCGGCCGTTAAACACCGAGACCGTTTCTACCAGTACCGCCGCATCTATGTGCGCGAGAACAAAAATGGCGTATGTCCGACGCTTACCGCCAGCATGGGCGAAGGCGGGCACAATGTTCCTATAATTAGGGACTCAAAAGGCATCAGAAAACTCACGCCTCGGGAATGCGCAAGACTGCAGGGTTTTCCTGAATCATTCTTATTGCCCAGAACTCAAGCAAATGCGCATCTCTATAAGCAGATCGGCAATTCGGTATCTGTGCCTGTCGTTTCGCGCATCGCTGAAAATATCCGCATCGCTCTCGAATCATAAATATATGTCGGATGTTTTTTCAAAAGAAAAGCGGAGCGAGATCATGTCCCGCATCCGCGCTAAAAATACCGGGATCGAGAAAACGGTTTTCTCGTATCTTCGTAAACGAAAAGTATATTTCTGCAAGCATTACGATCGGATCCCCGGAAAGCCGGACATTGCGCTACCCTCTGAAAAGAAAGCCGTTTTTATAAACGGCGATTTCTGGCATGGCTATCGTTTTGGAACGTGGAAACAGCGGATCCCCAAAAAATACTGGAGAGATAAAATCGAATCGAATATCGCGAGAGACAAAAAGAGATATGCCGCGATGAAAAAGAGAGGATGGAAAATCTTAAAAGTGTGGGGCCATGATGTAATGAAGCGCCCTGAAGAAGCCTGCAAGAAAATAGAAAAATTCCTGAGATCAAAGCGATAAAACCCCCTTCTGGGGGTTTTATCGCAGCTATTGACACCCTGTATCGTAGGAGCTAGTATTGACATCAACAATCATCCAGTTATAAAATAGCTGCAAAGCTGCAAAATATGGATAAAAGAAAAGACAATTTTAAAAGGCTCGCGGAGGCCAGAACTAAAGAGGTTCTGCGCCGCCTTAAAATCCTTGGAAACTGCGGAAACCGCAGCCATTACGACTATACTGAGGAACAGGTAAATAAGATATTCGCTGAGGTGGAAAAGAAACTAAGGGAGACGAAGGCGAAATTCACTTTCCCTCACAAAGATAACGACTTCAAGCTATAAACTATGGCAAAACTCGAAAAAAAATCTAGCGGATCAAAGACTCAAGCGGAAACACTCTGCTGGTATTTTCCTAGCACTGATCACGGCGAAAACGATGGATTCGCCGATTCTCTTTTGGAATACTTCCAAGGAGACCATGAAAAATACATCGCACGGGAAACGATACAAAACGCCGTAGATGCCAGACTCGACTACGACAAACCTGTTTCCGTGGTTTTCGAGCGGCTATCTATTCCAGCAAGCTCTTTGCCAGGCCACGGAGAGTTCCTCAATAGACTGAACCGCTGCTTTGCATTCATTAAAGGCCAAGATAAGGCAGAGCAATTTTTCAACTCAGCAATTGCGATAGTAAAAGGGGGAAAGCTGCCCTTGTTGCGGATCAGCGATTTTAACACAGTTGGGTTGTCAGGCGCAGACGATGACGTAGACGGAAACTGGTACAGGTTGGTAAAAGCAGCAGGCACCAGCTCTCCAAAAGGAGTGGCTGGCGGCTCATTCGGCATTGGGAAAGGAGCGCCGATCGCGGCATCTACTCTCAGAACAGTTTTTTATTCAAGCGTGAACGATAAAGGTGAAGCAGTATTCCAAGGAAAGGCGCGGCTGGTTAGCCATCATGATGAAGATAGAGATGTCCGCCAGGGCGTCGGTTTCTTCGGTATCAGCGGGTATAAAGCCGTAAGAAACGCGGATGTCGTCCCAGAATTGTTTAAGCGGTCAGAACGCGGGACTGATATTTTGATTACTGGATACAAATCAGGCGAGGATTGGCAGCGTAAACTGATAAAATCCGTGCTACACAATTTTTGGCTTTCAATATTGCACGGCGACCTTGAAGTAACGGTAAAGAATGGTTCGGAAAAAACAATCACGAAGGAGAATCTAAGAGACTGCCTTGAGGAATACGACGCTGAGGACGCGAAATTCTTTTTCGAAGCAGTTTCAAATTGGACCCAGAAATTCGAGCAGGACTTGAAATATCTAGGCAAGGTGTCGCTATTCGTAAGGAAGCAAGAGAATTATCCTGGCAAGGTGATGATGGCAAGAAAGCCGAAAATGCTAGTTTGGGAAAAACCGTACCGAGTCTTAAGAGAGCCTTATGCCGGAGTTTTTATCTGTAACAACGATAAGGGCAATGACCTACTGCGCGATCTTGAACCGCCCGCACATGACAAGTGGGATAGAGACCGTGCCGTAAACGGCTGGGCCGCAATGAAGGAATTAGATGATTTTATAAAACAGTCCCTAAAAAGCATGGGCGAAGCCATTACAAGCGAACCTCAAGATATACCTGGTCTTGATCGCTATCTTCCAGACAGCGAGGACAGAGACTATATGCCACAGCACGGTCCTGATCCAATTGATCCTTCTGAACTGTTCGGCGAGGAAGAAAGCGGACGCGAAGTCGGAGCTGAAAAAGAGCCTGCGGATGCGGAAATCGAAACTGTAATCAGAAAAGGAATCGTAACTAATAAATCCGCTGGCACAGTAAAGCCAACGCCGCCCAAGGGCCCTGGGGAAGGGCCACGTGGACGGCCAACCGGAGAGGAAGGCGGAGAAAAAGAGGGAGCGCGAATAAAGACTTCGAGCATCAGCTTCAGGAGCTTTGTTCAAAAGTCCGAAGGCGGTTTCGAATACCACTTTGTGATTACAGGACGCGATGATTGCGAAGGGGCTATCCGCCTGGTTGCCGTCGGCGACGATGGAAACTATCCAGTCGATATTAAATCCGCGACGGAAACGGCATCGGGCAAGAAGTACAAAATCGGTGATTCGATGATTATGGATTTGTCCGTAAAAAACGGGAAGTCTTTGAAGCTTACTGTGCAGCTTGCATCTAAGAAAAAATATGCGCTAGGCATAGAAAATTATGAGGGTTAACACTAAATCATATCCGCATCCGGTCTTAGGCAACGGGGACGACCTCGGCGGGTTTTTTAAAGTTGAGTTCAAATACGAGCTCGGCAAAGAAGAGGTCGCGCTGAATCCAGCGTTCAGTTTGAAAAATACTGCCATTGAAGAGCTTGTGAAAAAGGAGAAGGCATCCTTCATTTCCGAAGTGGAATGCCGAGGTACCTTTTTTAGGACAAGCTTCTCAACCAGAAAGCAGTTCGATCGATTTACGCTTCCCTCTAGGGTTCTCAGAGAGCGCGTAACAATCGGTTTTTACATATGCGCTGACCAGAATCTTCCGAGCTATCGTCCCTCAGAATCGCACCCTGACTATGAAGGGGTAGAATTTGATATTGAGGCTGGGGATGTTCTTGCTGTTGGCGGATACTGTTCTTTCATCGCAGAGAAGAGCTTCGACCCCTTAAGGCCGCCCGTTTCTTCTTTTATGTCCATTATGCAAGGCAATCATCATGAAGGGCCGATGCTTGTTGATTACGAAACCGACAAGATTACTATCATTCTCTCAAAAGACGATTGGAAAAATTATTTAGAGGTGCGCGGGCAGAAACTTGCAGAGGGAATCCTCCATGCTTCAATAGTATTTCCGACACTCATAGATGCCATTCACCAAGTTCAGAATCCTAACAGCGACTACGAGGGAATGAATTGGTTCGGCAAAGTTGAGACGATACTTGACGCAAAGGGGCTGCGGGATAAAGAACCCTTCGAGGCCGCGCAGAAGATACTCGAAAATCCGGCAAGCAGAAGCTTCCGCGGAATCGGATCGCTGCTTGAAGTAACCAATGATCAAGAATATGAATAAAAACAAATTCCAAAAAATATTCAAAAGGGCAACGGTGGAGCAGATGCGAGTGGATTTGCACTCCGGACATTCTCTGAAAGGATATTTTGAGGCATCGTATCCTATAAAAGAACGGGGGCTCCTGACTTCAACCATTGAAACGCCGGGTAAGTTGCCGGCTCTTAAAGCGCCGAAGAAAGACCCTGTTTCAGCTGATGTGGAGAACTCCATAGCGCTACACGGGTATTATGGCGACCTCGACGAGACCCAGGCATCAGATCCCCGCCTATGGGCCTACCTTAGCCATGTAGAATTCAGGAA
>Ga0155593_116_pt1 | contig 1450 bp, 2 predicted proteins | sample RifCSPhighO2_12_FD_107250 | JGI IMG/M metagenome (GOLD analysis project Ga0155593, IMG submission 107250) | Candidatus Magasanikbacteria bacterium RIFCSPHIGHO2_12_FULL_41_16
GGGTCCGCGATTTCTCGGAAAACTGATGAATTTTTATATATGCTACCTTATCCCTCCTGATATTCCAAGTAACGGAAGGGATATTGATGACATCTCGCGTAAGTTCAAATTCTTTCGCTTCTTTCCAATCATCTCGAAAAATCGAAAGTTTCACCTGCGTTCCTTTCTGTCCTCGTATCAAGGATACCGCTTCCTCCACGCTCATGTTCTGCGCTGTTTTCTCATTGATACTGATAATCTTATCTCCCGCCTTCAAACCAGCCAGATAAGCCGGAGTGCCTTCCAATGGCGCGATTATTGTCAGTGTATCATTTCGCATTCCGATTTCCATACCTACTCCTTCAAAAAATCCTGAAATATCGTCTAAAAATTGCTTTGCCTCTTGGGGTTCCAGGAAAATTGTATAAGGATCGTCCAGACTTTCCACCATGCCCTTGATTGATCCGTATACCATTTGTTGGTAGTCCAATGTGCCGGCATCGGCATATTTTTCTTGAACTAGCTGCCACGCGCTCCAAAACAGCGAAAAATCCGCGCCATCGGGCTGACCTTCCTCGATATTGGTTACTCCATGCACGATAAAAGACTGACCATTGATTCGCGCAGTCAAAAAACCTCCCGCAAAACTTGCGATCGTAATCGCAGACATCAATAAAACCAAAGGAGAAAACCGTTTCATACGTATGTATCTTATCATATACCCGAGGGAGAAGCAATTAAAACGCGCACGCCAATCAAACGTATCGGTTTTGGATATTGCGTGATAAACCTCAAGAGGAGTTTGACCGCTTCCGCGCGTAATATTTCGCCCGCTCTTGAAGAGCTCGCAAGTGTTTTGGATTTGGTATGCGTCTCAAATCCGGAAAACCTGCACACAACGGTAATCGTGCGGAACCATAACTTTTCATCTTCCAGTTCTTGAGCAACCTGCGCCGCGAGCGATTCAAAGACTCGTAACAACATTTCCGGATCGCGCGTATCCTGTTCAAATGTATATTCTTTGCCAATTGATTTTACAGGGTGTTCCGATACCACTTCTTCTTCATCCATGCCTCGGACGCGCTGATACATTGTCTTGCCACGGGAACCAAATAAATCTTCCATCTCATGCTCTGAAATCTTGCGCAAATCGGCAACCGTACGCAAATTCGATTCACGCAGAATTTTGGCTGTTTTTTCCCCGATTCCCGGAATCTTCTCCACATCCATGCGCTCTATAAAATCGGCGCATTGTGCGGGCTTTATCACTTTCCATCCGTTTGGTTTTGCGGCCTGGCACGCCATTTTTGCAATCATTTTGTTTGGCCCCACGCCGCACGTGCAGGTAAGTTTTTCTTTTCCGAGAATTTCCTTGCGCAACTCTTGCGCCAATGTTTGAACTTTCGCGAAACTCTTGAGAAAACTCACATCCACATAGGCCTCGTCAATCGAAACCTGTTCCATTGCTGCT